>Ga0255384_10183_pt1 | contig 9861 bp, 10 predicted proteins | sample ANMaggSeSYBR01F7_FD_182106 | JGI IMG/M metagenome (GOLD analysis project Ga0255384, IMG submission 182106) | Sediment cell enrichment communities from methane seep in Santa Monica Basin, California, United Staets - ANME aggregate JGI... | ecosystem: Environmental > Aquatic > Marine > Cold seeps >... | reverse complement strand
TCTATTTCTCCTCTATTAATTAGAAGAAAAACGTCGCATTATCATGTAATTCCCGGACTATCTCCAAGGTATTGCGAAATCTTATTCTTATTTTCTCCACTTATCTTGATATCTAATATTTTCTTTTTTTACCCAAGGCTTTGGCAGTCTTTTGGGAAAACAAAGAAGCTATATAATTCATATCAATCAATACTACTCCTTTTTTACTATCCTGATAATAATGTATTTTTAAATATCGCCTTTCTGTCCACTGAAAAATTGAATTACATAGTAATAGTAATAACAATTTAAGTAAATTAGAATACCTATTTTATTAAACTATAAATCCTTACAATATTTTAAATAATTAATAAGATAAATACCCTCCATCAACAAATATGGTTTGACCAGTAATATAATCAGAGGCTGCCGAACTTAAAAAAATAACAGCACCTGATAAATCCCTTTCTGGGTCTCCCCATCTTTTCATAGGAATTCGATTTAATATTTTTTCTTTTATTTTTAAATTATTATATAAATCCCTTGTCATATCAGTTTTAAAAAAACCCGGACCAATAGCATTTACATTGATATTATATTTTGCCCAATCTACAGCCATTGCCTTAGTTAGTTGAACTACCCCTCCTTTACTAGAAGCATAAGCTGGTATATTTTCTCCCCCTATAACGCTACTTAACGATGAGATATTGATAATTTTACCTTTTTTTTGAGCAATCATTATTTTTCCTACTGCTTTAGAAAATAAAAAAATTCCTTTTAGATTGATGGCAAATAACCTGTCCCAATCTTTTTCAGAGAAATCTTCTATCGGACCTCTAATCATTACTCCAGCACAGTTTATCAAAATATCTATCTTAGAATATTCTTCTAATGCTTTTTGCACTGCAAATAAAATTTCCTTTTCTTTAGTCACATCAGTTTGGATAAAAATTACCTTTATTCCTATTTTTTTTGCTTGATTTGCAACTTCCTTAAGTAATTTTTTATCCCTTCCAATTAAGACTAAATTAACGCCTGCACGAGCAAGAGCATAGGATATACCTTTCCCGATGCCTCTGCTAGCACCAGTAATAATAGCTGTTTTTCCATTTAAATTAAATAAATTTAAACTCATTTTTGAACTCCCTTTTCATTTAATTTTAAAATAGGTTCTATAAAATGAAACTTAGTAAAACCTTAAAAAAATGCGACATGCTTTCTGTTTTTAAAGATCCTTTCGGCTTTTTAAATGATTTTTACATTCATTAAAGCTATTCCCTTGAAATTTATCCTTCTTAATGGAAAATTTAAACACCTACCCCTTCTTCATATTTCTATATATTTTAGTTATAAATATTTTATAAAAAAGATCTCGTACTCGAACAATTTTATTTTACGTTAAGTGTAAATCTACTCTAAATTGTTACAAATAATAAAATTTATTTTACTAAAATTATTGCATCAACAGGACAAAACTTAGCACATAATGGTTCTTCTTTATCAGTGCAATCACAGGTCTCAAAAATTAAAACATCTATATCATAATTTTCTTTAAAATTAATGCTTACACTAGAAAATATTGGGTTAAAACATTGTTTATGATGATAAGAACAAATCATTTCGCAGGTACAACAACCAACACACTTATTAATATCAACCTTGACCATTTATAAAGTCCCTCATTTTTCAATTTTAAATATTCTTCCTATAATTTTAAAGCAGAACTTATTCTTCAGATATCCATATAAAGAATTTTCAATCAGTTAATTGAATGTCATTTTTTTCTAATATATTTACTAAGGCTGACAATCCTAATTCACATAATCCTTTTTTTGTAGGTATTCCAGTCTGTTTGCTCCATTTATGCAAAATATAATATTTCTCAAGCATTTTATTCCATTCTTTTAAATCTAGTCTTTGACCTTTATACGGACCTTTTTTAACTGCTATTTCCACTAACTTTTTGGGTGGTAAATCATCTTCTCTTTTAAAATCAGCATGTAAAAGATTAAAGATTTTTTCTAGGTTTTGTATTTTTTCACCGATTTTAAATAATTCATTAGTAGAAATAGTATCTCCAGTTACTAAATAATAGAAATCTGAAATATCTTCAGGTTGAAAAAGATTTATATCCATCCACATAGTAGGTAAAGCACAAACTCCCATTATATCGATAATCGCTTTGTATCTTTCTTGCCAAACCACTAATTCTGCTTTATTATGATATTCTACAGGAGAACTAATATCCCCAATATTAAACAATTTTTTACTCATTCTTTGTGGAATTGCTTGAAACTCTTGGGCAGTTGCACCCCTTAAATGACCTCCACCTTTCGCACTGGTTACAATGCCTAACGCCCATCCTTTATGTGAACGCATAGCAGCTTCCATTAGACTAACTTTCTTAACTAAAACACCATATTTTTCTGAACCCCGTCCGATTATTTTTGAGGCTTCGAAAACTCCGTTGGCCAATAAATCACCAAAGCCAATTCTGTTTGCTATTTTATCTATAAGTAGTAATATGTTTTTGTAATTTCCCCATCGCAATTCCAATCCATCTGTTTCTTTCTCGGTAATGATTCCGTTTTCATAGCACTCTATTGCCCATGCAATCACTGCAGATAATTGATCATCATCTAATCCGTACGAATTGGCTAATCGATGACAATGTAAGGCGGCTTTCAAAGAAGTAACATATAAATTAGAAGCATAGGAACGAAAAGTATTGGCTTCAAAAGTTTCAAATCTAGTTCCATCCAGCTTTAGTATACTACTGCAATATAGCGGACAATTAAAACATGCATGTCTTCTTATTAAGTATTTATCAACTTTATCTCTTGAGAATTTTTCTAAATTTTCATTACTCCAAAATCCTTCACTCATATTCTTAACCGCGTGAGGTCTGTTTTCCCCTTGAGTTAAATAGGGCAATAATGTTCCACCTTTTCGGTGAAGATTAATTATATTGCTTTTTAAAAGAATTTCTTCATTGTATTTTTGAACCTTTTCTATTAGTTTTTCTGGATTATAAACGCTAATTGATTTTGTACCTTTAACGGCAATAGCTTTTAGATTTTTACATCCAAAGACTGCTCCGGATCCTCCATAAGCTACTGCTCTCCCTTTGTCATTTATTAAACAAGCAAATTTTACTATATTTTCTCCTGCAATGCCAATTGATAATATTTTTAAATCATGATCGCTTTCTTTCTTCCTAATAGTGTTATCTGTTTCCCAGGTATTTTTTCCCCAGATACCTTTTGCGTCTTTAAAATATATTTGATCATCTTCAATCAAAAGATAAATTGGGTTTTCCGCTTTCCCTGAAATTAAAATATTATCATAGCCGGCTAGTTTCATTTCCGTTGCAAAAAAACCACCACTATTACCCGAACCAATGCCAAAATTCATCACATTTTTAAAGTCAACAGCTAAGCGATTTGCCGAAGGCACTAAAGTACCTACTAAAGGACCGGAGCCCAAGATAATGACACTTTCTGGATCTAGGGGATGAATCTGGGGATCAATAAAATTGAAAAGTAACCATTGATTAATTCCCCGTCCACCTAAAAAAGAGGCATATTTTTCCGTTTTTTCACAGGTAAATGTTTTTTTAGTCAAATTTACAAATAATACTTTTCCTGCTCTTCCAAAAGTCATAAAATCGCCTACCTTGTACAGAACTTAAACTAAATCATCTAAAATTAATGAATGTAACTTATCGATCATGAATAAATAACATTTTATTTTTTATCTACGGTTAACTACAATCTAACAATCGTATTTTTAAATCTTTCCATTCCCTCTTCAATCACTTCATATGGAACTGTATTTGCTATCCGGACATAACCTTCTCCACCCTGTCCAAATGCATTTCCTGGTACAACTGCCACTCTAGCTTCTTTCAACAGAAAATCACAAAAGTCCTCAGAATGCATACCAAATTGTCTAATATTAGGGAACACATAAAATGCCCCTCTGGGACGTATATAAGGCACTGACATTTTATCTAAATAAGAAAGAATAAGGCAACGTCTGCGATCAAATTCACTAACCATCTTTTCTACACATTCCTGAGAATCAGTTAAAGCAACTTTTGCTCCATATTGAGCAAATGTGTTAACACAAGTTAAAGTATGCTGGTGCATTTTGATAGCTCCGGATATAACTTTTTTTGGTGCGATAAGGTAACCGATCCGCCATCCATCCATCGCGTACGTCTTTGAAAAACTTCCGATAATTATGGTTCTCTCTTTCATCCCAGCAATAGAAGCGATATTATAATATTCAACATTATCAAAAAGTATTTTATTATATATATCATCCGAGATTACGTAAAAATTATATTTTATTGCCAACTTTGCTATCTCTTTGATACAATCCTTTTCATACACCTGACCTGTCGGATTATGTGGTGAGGTCAAAATAATTGCTTTTGTTTTTGCAGTAATGTACTTTTCTAACTCAACATGATTAATGACAAAATCGTCTTTCTCATGTATTGGAACGGATACACACTTTGCTGTACTCAAGTAAGACCATCCGCTATAATAAACATACATAGGCTCAGGAATTAAGATTTCATCATCTTGATCTAAAATTGTCTGTGTAGCAATATAATTTGCATGGCTAGCACCACCAGTAACTATAACTTCATCTGGATCAAAATGAAGATTATAATCTTCTTTCATGCGGTAACAGATTGCTTCCCTTAATTCCATAATCCCAGCACTTGAAGTATAATGTACTTTGCCCTCATTTAAAGCTTTCCGGGTAGCTTCTTTAATATGTTCCGGTGTATCAAAATCAGGTCGACCAATGGAAAGATTTGCTACTTTTATCCCTTGATTAGTCAAGCTTTGCACTTTCATAAATACTTCTCTAATTTTCGATGGATTAATATATTTTGTTCTTTCACCAATATTTAATTTATTCATTTTTTTATCTCCTAAAAATGATTTAGAATTATATTTTAAAATAATAATCTAGAATTAAACTTGAAATTTTTCATCTTTAGTAAGTAAAATATCATTTAACTACATAGTTGGTCGATTTATGATAACATCCATATGTAAATTAGCTTTATTTTTACCTCCTAAAGGACATTATTTCCAATACCAAAATGCATAATAGTTCCAAGTACTCCTGCATCTTCAGCCAATATACCCTCTATTTCTGCTTTTGGATTTAGACCAATTGCGATTTCAGCAATTGTATACACGTTGGGGTCTTTTTTACTTTTTAATATCTCCTTAACCTTTTTTGCTTCTTCGCCACCGCTAATTTTTTCAATTCTCCCATTTAATGCTTCAAGTGTAATATTTTCTTTTAAAATTCCTAAAAAGGACATACTGGTATCAATTACAATTCTACCATTAGTTGAATCTTCAATAAGTGCAGCATTTACCTCCATAATCGGTATCCCAATCGCCTGTTCGGGTTTATAACACAGTCCTCCGTCTACCATCAACACGTCGTCCTTTAATTACCGCTTCAATGTTGGTTCCCGAAGGAGAAGTAACTCTAATCTTATTTCCTTTGCGATAAACATCTGCTACTTTTTCAACAATTGGATTAAAATTATTAAAATTAAATTGAGTAGCGGGACTAGCCAATGTCTCTGGAAGCAAACCTGAAAGTGCAATCACTCTTGCTACTTTTTCTCTTACTGTTAAGGCAGCATGATTATGATACAAGCTCTGAGTTGTTGGGAAAATAATAACATCTGCCCTTTTCATTGTTTCCGCAATTGGAATAGGAGATTCCTCTCCTAGATTTCTAACTGGCATTAGCATTATTGCGAGAGTGTAATTTATCCCTTTGTTTCGGGCGACTAAAGCAATTAATTGGGCTACTTGAAATTTATTTGTGTCTATCACGATCAAAAGCTCCTCTCCTTTTTTAAGACCAGCTAAAACTTCAATAATATTCTTTGCTCCTTTTAGCATTTCGAAGTAACTTAAATCCATATATCAAAACATCCCTTTAATATGCAGGCTAGTTTATTTAAAAACTATATTTAAAAATACCCATTAAAAAATTTTTACAAAATATTTTAATCCTAAATAAAAATATAATTTAAGATTTTTCTATTTTTTAGTATTTACTGCATACTATTTATTAAAAGTTTCCCTAACCCTTTAATGGATTTTTCTAATTTTACCAATTTTAATAAATTCCAAAGACTTGCTTGATTGCTAGTAATTACCGGAACTCCAATTTTCTTTTCCAAATCATCAATTATATCAAATGTTCTAAGATTGGTACAGCTTAGAAACATTGCCTGGGCTTCCTTATTTTTTTGATGAAGCTGGAGAGTTTTTTCTATTGTGAGTTTAGGTTCTACTTCTGCAATATCAACAGAATTAACTATACCTAATCCCTCGACACCTAAGACTTCAAAACCTGATTTTTCTAAAAACTCCTTTTCTTTTTTATTGACTTCCTTTATATAAGGAGTAAACATATTTATTTTCGAAATTTTCATAAAGGTTAAAGCATCCCTTATAGAACCAGCGGTAGTTATAGTAGGGACCCCACTTATTTTGCTTATTTTAATTGCTAAATCTTTTTCCCAATCTACTCCCTCTATTAAACTTCCACTAGTACATGCATATAATATAGCACTTGCTTTTATTGTTGATAATTCTAAGGCTGCTCTTTGAGTAAAATTACCCATTTTTTTTAATTGACCAGGTGTACAATCATCAAGTAAAACTCGTGATGTATAAAATCCGATGTTTCCTAAAACAATTGAGTAAAACTCTGGTTCGATAACAACATTGGGAGATGGAACAATTAAGCCAAATCTAATTTTTTTATACATAATATAAAAATTTCTCTTTTTTAAATTTTAATATGTGCAGAATTTAAACAACTAAGCTTTTAAACACTTTTTACATGCCTAAATAAGCTTTTTTAACTAATTCACTTTTCATTAATTCATCACTAGTTCCATTTAAAATTGTTTTTCCTGTTTGAATTACATATGCTCTATTTGCTAACTTTAAAGCTTCCCGAATATTTTGTTCAATTAATAAAATAGTGTAACCTTTATCGTACATTTGTTGAATCGTATTGGCTACTTGCCTCACTAAAATAGGCATTAGCCCTAAAGAGGGTTCATCAAAAATAATTAACTCTGGATCTGACATAAGTGCTCTACCGATTGCAAGCATCTGCTTTTCACCACCGCTGAGTGTTTCTGCTATCTGTTTTTTTCTATCTTTTAAAATTGGAAACATATTATAAATTTCTTCTAACAATTGATTTATTTTTTCATTTGATTTTAAAAGATATGCGCCTATAAGCAAATTATCATAGACCGATAATTTGCTAAATAATTTTCTGCCTTCTGGGACTTGGGCAATGCCCCTCTTTAAAATTTCATGTGCAGGTAATTTGTCAATTTGTTCTCCTTTATATTCAATTCTTCCACTTTTAGGATGAATAAGTCCAGAAATAGTATTAACTAATGTCGTCTTCCCAGCTCCATTAGAACCAATTACCGAAACAATCTCTCCTTGCTTAACCTCTAAACTTACATCACTTAAGGCTATGGCTTGCCCATAGTAAACTTGAATATTAGTTATCTTTAGCATAATCGAAACCCCCAAGGTAAGCATTGATAACTTCAGGATCATTTGCTACTTTTTCAGGTACATCATCTGCAATTTTTATTCCACTATTAAGTACGACTATTTTATCAGCAATCGACATTACGATTTCCATAACGTGCTCAACTACAATTAATGTAACTCCCGAATCTCTAATTTTTTTTATTAATTTAATCGCATCCTGTTGTTCGTTTTTAGTTAAACCTGCCATGGCTTCATCTAACATTAATATCTTGGGTCTTGTTGCCAATGTACTGGCTATTTGTATGGCTTTTTTATCAGATAATGTTAATTGTTTTGTTAAAAAATCTCTTTTTCCATACAAATCAAATCCAACAAAATCTAACATTTCTAAAGCAGTTTTTCTAGCTTTCGAAGTATTCCAAGTTCTACAAAATGCCCCACTCATTACATAATCTAATACAGTTATATTTTCTGCCGGCTTTACCACCTGAAAAGTCCTTGTAATGCCATATTTACACACTCGATCAGTTGATAAACCTGCAATATTTTTATTTTCGAATAAAATCTTTCCTCCGTTAATTTTGTATATTCCATTTATACAATTAAAAAACGTAGTTTTGCCGGCACCATTAGGTCCAATCAATCCTAAAATCATTCCTTTGTGCACTTCCATATCAATATTATTATTTGCAATTAATCCACCAAACTTTTTAGTTAATTTCTCAACTTTTAACAAGACCATTTCTGCCATCTTCCTTTCTTTTAGTAAAATATTTCTAATTCCTAAGACTTTTTTGCCAAAAATATACTTATTAAACCATCTGGTTTGAAAAGTGCTATAAATACTATTAGTAGACCATACAGTAAAAAATCGAAACCTTGCCCAGCTCCTCCAAAAAATATTCTTGTCATTTCGGTGACTGGAATTAATATAAAACTGCCCAAAATCGGCCCAAATAACGTTCCAGCACCTCCCAAAGCAGCAATAAGAATAATCTTAATAGATAACTGCGTTGATAAAACCATTGCAGGATCGATATAGAGTAAATATTGAGCATAAATAGTGCCAGCAATTGCTGAAAAAAACGCAGTAATTGAAATAGCTACCAATTTATAGTGGGTCGTATTAATGCCAATAGATCTTGCAGCATCTTCTTCTTCTTTAATTGTTCTAAAATAGTATCCTAATTTTGTTTTTGTTATAAGAAAAACAATAAAAGTAACAAAAATTAGAATTGCTAGACTAATAAAATAAAAACCATTCTTATTGTATAAGAATGCCATATTTTTTAATGAATCGGGTATTAAAGGTAGTTCTAATCCTACTGAACCATTTACATAATCCCAATTTAAGAAAATTGCCATCATAATTTCACAGGCAGCCACAGTAGCAATAACAAAATATTGCCTTCTCAAGCGGAACACCGGAAGACCAATAAAAATTCCTAAAGTAGCTGCAAACACTCCACCAATCATCATTCCAATCCATGGATTAATATTGAAATTAATAAGTAAAATGCTAGATGAATAAGCTCCTAAGCCAAAAAACATAGCATTCCCTACAGAAATTTGTCCTGCATAACCACTCAAAATATTCCAAGCTTCAGCTAAAATGGAATAGATAAATACCATAATCATAATATGTTTAATATAAGGATGATTAATTATAAAAGGAAAAATAATTAAAAAAGCCACAACTAAGATCAGGACAAATTTCATAGATAATTTACTGTTTTGAAAATTAGTTAAACACATCATTGATTTACCAACCTTTCAAGCCTTTGGGTTTTATAACAACTATCATTAAATAAAAAAAGAAGACAGCAGCGTATTTATAAGCAGGACCAATGAAAATTCCTGCTAAACTAGTTACAATTCCCAATAATAATCCTCCAATTAGAGCTCCATGCACGCTTCCAAAACCTCCTATACAAACAACAACATAAGCTAAAATTGCAAAATTAGTTCCTACTTGTGGATAAATATAGTAAAAATTAGACAATAAACACCCTGCTAATCCTACTAAACCTATTCCTATGCCAACAACTAAGAGATATATGTGTTCAATATTAATACCTACCAAGGCAGCAGCTTCTTTATTTAAGGTGGTTGCTTTGATTGCTCTACCAATCTTTGTCCGATCTAAAAAATAAAAGAGTAAAGCTATTCCAATAATGCAAATAACCGCAGTAACAAATTGTGGAATCCCAATGGAAATTCCAGCAACTCTAAAAGTTCCGTTTAATACATGTCCTTTAATAAGACGATAATTCGGATTCCAAAAAAATAAAGCTAAAGA
>Ga0255384_10182_pt1 | contig 9870 bp, 9 predicted proteins | sample ANMaggSeSYBR01F7_FD_182106 | JGI IMG/M metagenome (GOLD analysis project Ga0255384, IMG submission 182106) | Sediment cell enrichment communities from methane seep in Santa Monica Basin, California, United Staets - ANME aggregate JGI... | ecosystem: Environmental > Aquatic > Marine > Cold seeps >... | reverse complement strand
GCACAATATATTTGAAATTTCAAATAAAAATTATAATTTTTTTACTATACCTTTTTCTTTATATTATTTGCTAACTTTCTTAATCATAAGTAATAACTTCAGCACTGCCGGATTTATGGTAATCTTGTTTCCTAATATAGTTCGATTAGATATCCTCTTACCATAAAATAATTCATTCGCCTTACTATCCTCTTCTATAGATGATCCCTGGAAAGAAACTCCTATATAAGCCCCCTTACTTATAGAATAAGAATATATTGAGGCTTTAAACTTATAATCTGTATCTGCTGAAAGAGATCTTCCCAGCGGACCTGCGGCGATACTGGCGGTACCGCCCAAGGTAAAATTATCTTCCATAAACCCTTCCATTCCTCGTTCATTGGAAATAACTAAAACCAAGGCGATTGATTGAATACCTATCTGAGGACCAATACTTATACTTTTAATCTTTACAAATGCAGGACCATACCATATTCCTATCCTGCTATCTTTTCTAAATATTATTCCTTTTCCGTACTGTCCGCCAATTCCCCATCCTATTTTAATTATCGAAGGAAAAATGGCTATACCCTCTGCTTCTTTCAAAAGAGCTCCAAAAGCCCCACTATCCTCAGATACTGACATTTCCTCTAATACTTCGATTGATTCGTTAATTATTTCTGATGGTGTCATCGTTGTGGGAGCTGCCTGCCCTATGCAATTTAAAACTAAAAATAATAATTGTGCTAAAATAATACATTTTATAGTTTTATTTGTCATTTTTTATTTTTCCTCCGTAGTTTATGGCTAGAATATCTTTTATAAAATTTTTCCTTTCTTGAGTTTTAGATTTTTTTATCTCGATTACTTCCCGATAAAGATTTAACATTCTTTCAGAAACTGTATCAATGCTATATCTTTCAGAAGTTTTTAATGCTCCCTGGGAGAGTTTTTCCCTTAATTCTGGCTCTCTGATAATTTTTTCCAAGGCATCAGCAAATTTTTCGATATCATTATCGACCAATAGTCCATCCAATCTATCTGTCAATATATCTACTGCTCCCGGAGCTTTGACCGCCACAACAGGAACTCCGGAAGCCAAGGCTTCTATAGTTACTATTCCAAAAGTTTCTGTTGTAGAAGCAATAGTAAATACATAAGCCATCTTGTAATAATGCTGAATTTCTTCATAACCTACTGTACCTGTAAATATTACATCTTCTTCTACTTTCAAAGTTCGAGCAAGCTGTTTTAGTTCATCCATAGCCGGGCCACTGCCTACTATTAATAACTTTACTTTACCGATGCTCCTCTTTTTAATTATTGCTAATGCTTTTATAATCTTATCTATGCTCTTTTCCGAAGCTACTCTACCCACAAAGAGAATTATTTTATCATCTTCTTTAAAATTATATTTTATTTTAATTTTTGTTCTCTTTAATTCATCATCTTCCTTGAAAGAAATCAAATGTATTGCATTGGGAATGACCTCAATTCTATTTTTAATTCCATAATTTTCTATGATTTTTTTCATTGAGGCAGAAGGGGTTGTAACACAATCAGTTTTATAAGCTAAATTAGAAATTATCATCTTAATTGCTTCATGAGTTACTCTTTCCGGTACAGGGGAAACATAATAAGCATATTGTTCATATTGAGTGTGAAGAGTTAATATTTTGGGAATACCTAATTTTTTACCATACATTATAGCGACAGAGCTTAGCAAAAAGGGATGATGAACATGGACGATATCAGGATTAAATTCGGTTATAACTTTTTTCGCCTTAAAGGATAAAGGTATGGGAAGAGGATATTTCACTTTGCCGGTTAAGTTTATTGACGTGTATCTGAATACATTTTTTTCTTGATCAACATAATCTTTTACTCTGGGAGCAAAGATATAAACCTCATGCCCTTTTCTTTCGTAAGCTTCTTTTAATGAAGATATACTGGTAACAACTCCATTAACCAGCGGTTTATAACAATTGGTAAAAAAAGCAATCTTCATTTTGTTTTCTCCGTAATCTAAAATTAGAATATTATTTTATTCGCTTTTAATAATTTCAGTTTTAAAAAGTAAGTTATTTTACAAAATCTAACTTTCATAAATTTAAATAGTTCTATGGTTATTATATCTTAAGCGTCCGAAATAGCAAAATAGAGCAATTGACTAATTAGCCAATTTACCAATTGTATTAGCTATCTAGTTAACCTGTTTTCCGGCTAGCTAGTTAATTTATCAATTGGAAACAGCTAATAATCCTTCGCGTAGGACAGGCGTCTCGCCTGTTTATTTAATAATTAGGTTAGTGAGTAGTAATTCGTCGCTTATCGCGTGAAGATTTATCCCCCTCACCCTAACCCTCTCCCTCCAAGGGGAGAGGGAATGATACATAGACAGGCAAGATGCTTGTCCTATATCTTTATCTTGTTTCTTATATCTTATAACTGGCCAACCGGCAAACCGGGTAACTGGTAAACAGGTTAACTCTTCTCTTATTACTCATTACTAATTGCTCACACTGTATTTCTAAACGCTCCACGCTCCACGCTCCACGCTAGTTCAGCTATACGCTCTACGCTATTCTGTATTTTGAATTTTGTATTTTATTTACCCACAATTCCTGCCCGCACCTATACGCTAAACGCTATACGCTAGTTATGCTTTTCCGCTTGCCTTAACCAATACTCTGCTTTTGTGTTTTCCGGTTCTAAACGCAAAACCTCTTTCCAATTACTCACTGCTTCCCGATAATTACCCCTCTCGTAATAAATCCTACCTAGCCAATAATAAGCTGAAGAAAAATCAGAATTGTATCTAACTGCCTGACGGTATTGGTATATTGCTTCTTCAAATAACCTTTGTTCATAAAGATTATATCCTGCTTCATAATGAGAATATGCTTCTTTCCCGTATTTTATTGAATTTTTTGCTTTAGTATAAAAATATTGAGCCCGGGGGTAGTAAGGATCAACCTCTAACACTTTTTGCCAGGAAGAGAGGGAATCATTCAATCTGCCAATTTCATAGAATACCCGGCCTAACCAATAGTGAGCTTCAGTCATTTCTGGGTCAACCTCAACTGCTTTTTGTAAATACAGGATACAGCCATCATAATCTTCCCTTTGATAAGCCGCATACCCCAACCGATAATAAGCAAAAGCTAATTTTTGCTCAGCTTCCGGAGAAATTACTTCCTTTTTTTGAATAAGTTCAATATATCTCCCCCACTCTCTTGCCTCTCGATAATACCAATTAGTATATTGATAGATTTGGGCAAGACGATAATGAGCTTCTATGAAATCAGGGTCTGCCTCAATAGCTTTTTCACCGTAATCAATCGCTTCAACCCAAAGTTCTTTATTGGGGTAATTAACTCCCTGATATGTTTTAATTGCCTCTTCCGTTTTGTTTATAGCCATCTTTAGGTAATCAAATGCTTCCTGGGAAAGAGTTTCCCAGGCAGTTTCTCCCTGACCGGTTGCAAAACTAAAGCTAAATACTGATAATAACCCCCAAATAATTAAACTTAATATTAAAAACATTTTTAAATATTTCTTTTTCATATTTATTACCTCCCTATTTTTAATCTTTATTTTAATTATACATTATTATTGGTATCGAGTATATAGTATCGAGTATCGAGTTAAGAAAGCGGAAGAAAAGATAAAAAAACAAGAAGAATAACTATTCTTTTCTTTCTTATAATTCTCTTGCCAAAGCTACGGTTAATATTTATATCGAACATGTCCATTTTAGTGCGTACAAAGCTTAAAAGAATTTTTTTACTCACATATGAAAGAAAATTGTTCTAACTGACGTATTATAAAGTGGGAGCTTTTAACAGACCAGTGTAAAATTTTAATAAACAAAATTTCCCATATTCTATTTGATAGATTATAATAAATTATAAATGAAAGACAAAATATGATAAAAAGATTTAAAAAATATATTACACTACTTACAATAATCTTTATTTTGGTAGTTTTTAATTCAATATCTATCTACGCCTGGGACAACTGTCCCTTTGGTTTCGAAGATGACCCATATCCGGGAGAATGCAAAAGGTATATCGATACTGACGGTGATGGCATTTGCGACCTTTCTCAGTCAGCCCCGGAAGACCGTGATACAAGTATCGCTTTGGTGGCTTTAGCTGAAGAAAATGCAAAAGAAAACATAATCGAAAATAATAAATATTCTGAAGGAATCGACGAGAAAGTTACAGGAGGACTCTTCGTTGCCGAAGCAGCTTCTACTCAAAAAACAGCCTCCGACTCTCCGCCTCCTGATAGGAAATCACTACCTGATTATAATTTTTTAGAAATCTTTTTTATATCTCTGTTAATATATTTTGGCGGTAAATTCCTGGCTCGAAAATTAGAGATAAGTTCGTGTAAAGAAAAGAAATTTTGGAACGTTTTCTTGCTAATCAGTTTTATCGGTTCAGCCGGAACAGGAATGATATTAGTATTTATTAGAGATTTTGAATGGTTTAAATCTATCGATTTTAACTTTTTATTCTGGCATGTGGAATTTTCTATTGTTATGACTCTACTGGGTATATTCCATGCTCTCTGGCATATAAAATATTATCTATCTATATTCAGAAGAAATCAGAAGAAAAAGGAAAGATAATATCTGTAAGTCTTAAAAAGTAGAAAGAATTAAAAATTATGATTATAGATTCAGAGTGTATTAATAAAACTGATGAACAGATAGTAGTCCTGACTTTGAAAAATCAGGACTACTATCTATGTATAATGAAACGCTATGAAGCCAAGCTCCTTAATTATATTTTAAAAATATCTAATATAAGCAGGGAAGATGGAGAAGATATTCTACAGGAAGTATTTATCAAAGCTTACCAAAATTTAAATGATTTTGATTTAAATTTTAAATTTTCCAACTGGATATATAGTATTGCTCATAATACTACTATTAGTGCTTTCAGAAAGAAAAAAGTGCGTCCCCAAACAGTTTCCTGGGAAGATGAAGATTTAAATAATATATTGGAGTCTACCTTAGATGTAGAAAACACAAGCCTTCAAAAATTAACTTATAAACAGATTTTAAAAATAATTAATCGACTGCCTTTAAAACACAAAGATGTATTAATCTTAAAGTTTGTGGAAGGAAAAGATTATCGGGAGATAAGTGATATTTTGCGTAAACCGATGGGTACTATAGCTACTCTGATAAATCGGGCTAGAAAATCTCTTATACAGGAATTAGAAAAGGAGGATATTAAACTCTAAAAATTATGAAAAATATAAGCGATAAAGTTCTTAAAAAAATAAAAGACAATAATATTAAACCAAAACCCCGCTGGTACTTTATAACTAAAAATTATTTTATCTGGTCGATATTCGGAATTTCGATAATCTTAGGCAGCTTCGCCTTTGGTATGGTTCTATTTATCATCAAACAACTTGATTGGGATATCTATCACTATATAGGAGATAGTTTTTTAAAAACCATTTTTATAAGCTTACCTTACCTCTGGTTAATATTTCTAATCTTATTTACTGGAGTGGCTTACTATAATTTTATTCACACAAAAAGAGGTTATCGATTCAAATTTATATCAATCCTTTTAATTAGTTTGGTAATTAGCCTTACTTTGGGAACCGGTATTTATTTTAATGGTTTTAGTGAAAGGTTAGAAAATATCTTTTCGGAAAAAATTCCCTATTACAACAAATTAGTTTATTCCTGTGAGGAACAATGGATGCAGCCTAAAAGAGGGCTTTTAGCAGGGACAATTATAGAAGTAGGACTTCCTGAAAATAGTTTTATTCTTAGAGACTTAGAAAATAATCGCTGGAAAATCGAAGCCAGTGAAGTTATCTGGAAAGGGAAAATAACCCCTGCAACCGGCTTAAAAATAAAACTTATTGGTAAACTAATAGATAGTAATAATTTTAAGACAATGGAAGTCAGGCCCTGGCAACAAGGTCAGGGAAGATTTATGATGGGAGGGAATCGGTAATATTTTATTTTCCGGATTGTTCCCTTTCTAAATTTATAGATTGTTAATTCTCTATTTCTATGTTTAAATCTAATTCTCTATCGTTTTTCAAATCACCAAGTAGTTTATTCTTTGCTTCGTTAAATTGAATAAGAAATTGCGAATTAACCGAAGAAGCAGCCGGGAGTTTAAGCTTTAAAAAATCTACCCTTTCTCCATTTTTGCTAATTGAAAAATCTAAATGTGGACCTGTAGACAAACCGGTAGAACCGACATAACCTATTATCTCACCTTGTTTTACTTTCTGGCCATTTTTTAATCCTTTGGCAAAACGGGAAAGATGGCCATAACCACTTACATAATCATTGGGGTGGCGAATTTTGATGTAATTCCCGTAACCATTTTCCCAACCAGCAAAAATAACCGTACCGTCTCCGATAGTTGAAATCGGAGTCCCGGTAGGAGCGGCATAATCGATAGCCAGATGAGGACGCCATATTCTCAAGATTGGATGTAAACGGTTTTTAGAAAAATAAGAACTGATATATTTATAATTCAAGGGAGCTCTCAGGAAAGCCTTTCTTAATGATTTTCCTTCTTCGGTATAATAATCTGTATGTCCGGTTGGGTCTTCAAACAGAATAGCCGTATGTTCACTCAGAAATTCCCCTTCATATTGAGCAGCAAGTACCTTTCCCCAACGATAAAAATCTCCTCCATACTGTTTTTCTACCAAAATGTTAAAAGTATCTCCCTCGCGGCACTCGGTAAGAAAGTCGATCTGCCAGGCAAATATCTCTGCTAATTGAAGGGCTAACTGGGGCGAATCTGCACATTCCATCATAGATTCATAAAGAGAATATTCAATCTTTCCTTCCAACCGAACAACTTCTGTATAAACTTCCTCTTTGGTTACTTTCAAATCTTCTGAATCAGAGGTAGGAATATCTATATAGTAGATGTCAATGGGATTAGGTTTATAAGTGAATTCTGTTACTTTCCCTTCCGGGTTATATTTCAAAGAATATTCACTACCTATAGGAAGGTAGTTAACATCTACTACGGATTTAATTTTTTCTTGTAAACTAAGTATTTCGGCAGCTGAAATTCCCTCTCTAATCAGAGATTCGTAAAGGGTATCTCCAGCCTGTATATTACCATTAATAGTAGCTACTTCTTCTTCTTTCTCTTCCACTTGTATCTCTTCTTGTAGAGATATTTCTTCTTCAAGTATCTCTGAACTCGTTTCCCCCTCATCCGCTACTATTTTAAAAACTTCTTCCGAAGTAGGAAGAGAATCACTGTTCTGTTTTGAAGAAAATAAAGGAATAATCTTAAAATATATTGTTCCCATAAATAGCAATAGAATAAATAATCCACCAATAATTATTTTCATTTTTTTTACTCTTCTTTTTTTGTAGGAAGAAGTATGGTGATAAGAATGATAGTAATATTTTTTCTTTGGCAAGATTTCTAATATCCCCTTACAATTAAATTTATCATACTTAAACAATTATATAATATAATTTGAAAATAAAAAAGTATAATTTTAAATTTTAAACTTAATATGGTGTGTAGGATATTAGTTACCCGGTTACCCAGTTTACCAGTTAAACTACAGGTCACAAGATGGAATAATTGACTAATTGAAGATAGGAAATTAATTAACCAGGTAACCAACTAACTAATTATATACCCATGGAATACTTTTTTAATTCTGCTATATAACCATCATATACTCTATTATTAAAACATACAAAAATTATTTTTTTTACAAAATCGTTCCTCTTTAAAAAATTTACAGTCTCAGTCGCGGCGATTTTGATGGCGCGCTCCAAAGGGAACCTGTATGCCCCGGTGCTTATTGAAGGAAAAGCAACTGTTTTAAGCCGGTGTTTTTCTATTAAGGCAAAACAACTCTGATAACATTGAGCAAGATACTCGTCTTCTTTGTAGTTTCCGTCTCTCCAGACAGGGCCTACAGTATGAATCACCCATTTAGCTGGCAATCGATAACCCCGAGTTATCTTCGCTTCCCCAGTAGGACATCCTTTTAACTTACGGCATTCTACTAAAAGCTCAGGACCAGCTGTTCGATGAATAGCCCCATCTACACCACCGCCGCCAAGAAGGGAATCGTTAGCTGCGTTAACTATGGCCTCTACCAGTTGTTTAGTTATATCGCCTTGGATGATCTCAATTCTATTGTGCATATTATAACACCACTCTTATTGAAAATATTATTAAAATATAAAAATTTAAATAAAATTAAATTAGTCATTAGTATTTAATTAGCGTATAGCGTACAGCGTTTAGCGTATAGGTGCGGGTAACAAGTGTAAGGAAAATACAAAATACAAGATTCGAGTTGCAAGTGGAAAGTTCACAATTGTCAGTTATCAGTATACAGTTAAAAATTTAAAACTAAAAGCAAAAACCATAATTCAAAACGCAAAACTTTTTCCCTTAATACTAAATTTTAAGCTTTAGTTTCTGCTTCTTTATCTTTTCATTTTTGTTATATAATATGCGAGATGAGAAAGAAAACATTAATATATAATACAACACAGCTAAATTTTAAATTTTGAGCTATGGCTTTGCGTTTTGCGCTTTTTGTTTTTCGATATATACTATATACGAATTAGGGATTACAGAAATTCGGAAAAAAGAAATTCCTATACAATTAAAGTAAAATTATCTTTTCTATTTCTTATAAATATTATTAAAATACCTATCTGTCATAGAAGCAATATAGTCCACTACCACCTGTTCGGGTAAATTGCTATTTACATAATCTGCTCCCTTATTTTTGCCTCTATTGAAAATCCATTCTTTAAAGATTAGAGATTCTTTTTCGCCCCGGTTAAGAGCACTTAGAAATTTCCCAAAAAGAAATTTAAAGGCAGTTTTCAACTTCGTCTTTTTCCCTTTTAGTCTAGGGCTCTTATATATCCTTTCGGTATTAAATTGTTTCAATTCAAAAACTCTCTCAGCAATATCAGATGAATAAATTACTTCATCACGATTACAAGAATTAACTATGATATCAGTTACCAGGGAATTTATAATGTCTGTATTGCTTTCCCCTAATTCTCTCTTAATCCCTTCTGGCAATTCACCTTTTTTCAAAATACCTATTCGTATCGCATCTTCGAAATCTTGTCCTACATAGGAGATAGCATCTGACATTCGGACTACGCACCCTTCTAAAGTTGCCGGTACTATTTGCACCTCTCCCCCCTGGGATTTTTTTTGGCAATAATCCGTTAAATCGGCTTTGGTTTTATCTCTATTCGGTTTTAAACATTTCTCGTTAATCTCACCATCATGAGAGAGAATTCCATCTCTTGCTTGAAAGGTCAAGTTCATCCCTTTACAGGCATTGGCAAGCTTATCGACTACTCTAAGACTATGGATGTTATGGAAAAATATGCCAATATTCTTCTCCCGGCAAATCTCTTGAAGAATCTCCTCTCCATCATGCCCAAAGGGGGCATGCCCTAAATCATGTCCAAGAGCGATGGCTTCAATAAGATCAAGGTTTAACTTTAAAGCTTTCCCTATGGTACGGGCTATCTGAGAAACTTGTAAAGTATGCATACTCCGATTAGATAATTGTTCATCGAAACTGGCAGCAAAATATATAACCTGGGTTTTTCCTATGTATCTTCGAAATGAACCGCTGTATAATATGTGATCCCGGTCTCTTGAATAAGGACCTCTAAAGGGATGAGATGTTTCGCGCTCCCTTCTGGCTTCACAATTTTTCACAGCAAAAGGAGAAAGGTATTTATCTTCAAAATCAAGGATTTCTTTTTTAAAGCTCTCTTCGTTCATAGTTCTTCCTCCAGAATAAAAAGATAAGGTTTGAAGATATGTTTAAATTTAATGATAGACTGGTATGATTTATTTTATAAAA
>Ga0255384_10049_pt1 | contig 9885 bp, 9 predicted proteins | sample ANMaggSeSYBR01F7_FD_182106 | JGI IMG/M metagenome (GOLD analysis project Ga0255384, IMG submission 182106) | Sediment cell enrichment communities from methane seep in Santa Monica Basin, California, United Staets - ANME aggregate JGI... | ecosystem: Environmental > Aquatic > Marine > Cold seeps >... | reverse complement strand
TTTTCGCAGGAATAGAATAAATAAGCACACTTCCCATTTTCTTAGATAATTAATATTTTATTTTTAAATCAGATAAATAGGGAAGGAGTGCCAAGCAAATAATTAGGTAATTTTTAGCGGTAAATCTACAAGACTTGAGGAGTTTCTTAACCAGATGGTTGAGGCTTTTGGTATTATTATAGATAGACATGCTAAAAGAAGACCTCGTAAAATGGAAAGCTAAACCATAGAAAAAATAGGATGTTCCTATTTAAATTAGTATATAAATAAGAAGAAGAAAATATCTTTACATTGTTAATGCTTTTAATTGGGAGATTAAAGAATCATGAAAATAGTTAGTATTAAAATTAGAAACTTTAGATGTATAAAAACTGCAGATATATTTCCTGATCGTCATAATGTATTGTTGGGGCCAAACAACTCAGGAAAGACCACTGTACTGGAAGCATTGAACCTATTACTAAATCCAGGAATGTCGTTCAGATCAAATGCAATTGATGAGAATGATTTTTATCAGAGACTTTATCATACTGAAGAAATTCTTAGAAATACTCATGACATTAAAAATAAAAAGGAATCTCAAAAACCCGACGATAAACAACCCGAAGAAAGTCCTGATCCTACCATATACATTGAAGCTGTATTGACTAACCTTAGCACTGAAGACGAAACTAAGTTCAGTGATGTTCTTGTGCCTTGGGATATAGAGAATAAAACAGTAATTGAAGAAACTAATGAGGGTGTTAACCCATTTGACAATGCTATAATGGCTATTAGAGTGTTTTTTGAAGGATGGTATGATAATGAGGAAGACGAGTTTAGTTTCGGTACTTACTTCTTGCAATCAAATGATATGGCAAGAGACGACTGTAAAAGATTTAGTCGAGATCACAAAAGACATATAGGGTTTCTGATATATCGGGATTTCCGGGCATTGACAAGACCTATAACATTAGATCCGTCTAACCTTTTCGCACAGTTAATCCAAAGTCAGTTGATTAGTCCTAAGCACTTTGAGGATGTGCTTAATGCTGTAAAGGGTTCTCTCGATCCCATTAATACGGAAAGGGATTTCTATACCGTTTTGCAAGATTATAAATCTGAGATTGAGAAATATCTTCCATTGTCTAAGTATGAGTCCGTCATATCTTTCGATTTGACAGACAGGACAAGAAATCAAGTAAAGACCACAGCTCAGTTACACATAAACAATGAGCAAAACTATATTCCTATACAAAAGATGGGAGCAGGGACACGAAGTCTAGCCATTCTTTCAATGCTAACCCTGATTATGAGAAAACGTACTCGTGGAATCCTTGCACTTGAAGAACCGGAAACTTTTCTTTTTCCTCATGCGCAGAGAAGAGTTATTGATGAATGTCTGAATCTCGCAGACCAAACATTCATTACTACTCATTCTCCCTATATCTTAGAGAGAATTCCAGCTAAAGGTGTGGGAAGAGTAGATTTAAATAATGATAGTGAGCTTATATGGTCACCAATTTCGACTGAGAATGTGAAGCAACTCAATCTCTATACAAATAGATTAAAGCAAGTTCATTGCGAAGCATTGGTTGGACGTGGTGTAATAATTGTTGAAGGTGATTCAGACAGAATTTGGATATCAGGGATCAGCAGAATCATTAATAATAAAATATGGAAGGGCAGGATGCAAGAAGCCTTGGAATTACAGGGAGTTTCCATAGTCAGTGCTGATAGCAATGGTGACATCCTTAAATTGGGGGATTTTTTTAATGAAGCTGGTTTAAAGGTTATGTGTGTTTTTGACCGAATTGAAGACTATGCTTTAGTTGAGAAGGTCACTCAAAAATCTTTCCCATCGATATTTCTAAAATATGCCGGTCTAGAATCTCTATTGGTCGGAGAAATTCCAATTAACTTACTCAAGAAATTTCTAATATCAGCTCTTTATAGCAAAAGCCCTCTTAAAACAATGACTGAAGTAGTGGCAATGACTGATCAGCAGGTAAAAAGTGAAAGTTTAAGGATACTGAAAGAAAACAAAGGTTCTATATCGATGCATGAGTGGTTTATATCATTGCTTGATATGAATTCTGTACCGGCTACTCTTGCAAATATATTAGACATAGTCACCCAAAATATGGCAGGATTAATCAATGTCGCTTGTATTTCTATGATTAATTATGAGTGAATTCAAACCGACAGGTAAACAGAAGGTACTAATTAAAAAAAAAGAATCAGCACTAATTATTGCAGGCCCAGGTACAGGAAAGACTAGAACAGCAGTTGAGAAGGCCAGGGTCGAAGTATGTTCGTTTGATGAGAATTCCCCTTATAGGGTACTCTTTTTATCTTTTTCGAATGCAGCTATATACAGACTCTTGTCATCGGCAAATATTGTATTTTCACGACATGAGAAGCATTATCTTAAATTTATGACTTTCCATTCATGTGCAGCAGATATACTTAGGAATTATGGAAGATTCGTTGGACTTCCACCCAAAATAAAGATAATGGATACACTTGAGGAAAGGTTTATTGCCTTCGAAAAGGGATGGACAAATTCAGACAAGGATTACTATAATAAACTTCAAAGACTTGCAAAGACAGAAGGATTGCTTGCATTCTCTGTACTTATAGACTTTGCAATAAAATTATTTACCTTTTGTAATAACATAAGAGAAATAATAGGCCGAAAGTACAAGATGATTATCGTTGATGAATTTCAAGATTCAAGCGAAGAACAATGGAATCTATTGAGATTACTTGGCCAGAATTCGCAGGTAATAGCGTTTGGAGATCCAAATCAAATTATCTACTCGTCTATGCATTCAGCCACAAAGCGGAGATTCAAAGAATTTAAAAAATGGAAACAAATTGAGGAAACTTCGTTCTCTTCAACTAATTTCAGATGCAAGGACGATGAAATACTTCTTTTTGCAAATTGTTTATTGAATGCTACTCCATATAATAAAGTCGAGAATTCCAATGTGCATCTCTTTGAATTGGACTACCGCTCGAAACTAAGAATTACGTTAGCCTTAATATGGAAGGCAATTCATAAACAAGCAGGCACGAACCAAACAATTGGAATCTTAGCTCCAACAACTTCCATTGCCGAAGGTGTGTCTGTATCTCTAAGAAATCCCCCAGAGAATGCAAAGTTGCCAATTCCTATATATACGAAACTTTCAAAGGATCAAACTACTCAAGATGCTTTATTTTTGGCACTTGCTGCAATTCGTGATTATGCAGTGTTCAAGGATAATACCACTTGTAGGAAAGCTGCAATGGCTCTTTTGGCTATGGACTTAACCTGGAATACAAGAAAGAATCTATCCTTAAAAAAAATTAAGATAGTAACTAACTTACTGGAAAAATGCTCAAACACCACAAATACGAAGTTATATAATTTAATGAACTCCATACGAGTTCAGCCTGAGTTGGATGCTTTGCTACCAGACTTTGTTCAAGCATTATCAGAAATTTCTGAGTTCCATACTACAGCTGAGAAAATTTATTCGTATGGACATATGAGTCTAGAAAGTATAAACTCCATTGATTCTCAATTATCCCTATTTGATAAAATAAGATCAAACCGACAACCAAAGGGTCTTGAAGGCTACGCTGCTGGCATAGGAAAGACTCACTGTTTGAATTATCATAAAGCAAAAGGACGGGAGTTTGATTTTGTTATAATGATAGTAGATCCAAGAGGAGAAAGCAAAAATGTTTTGCTTGATGAAAAGCGTAGATTATATTATGTCTGTTCTACGCGTGCAAAAAAATGGCTTGGTGTAATTTATTATATGAATGAATTAGGACCCGTTCTTGGTCCTGTTATTTTACCGACTGGATTCTCTGGTGAAAAAGGTTGAAAGAGATTGAAATAAATAGAGATTTGCCCCTGTTTTCGAATAAAGTGAGTTTAGCACCAATAGAACAGAGAGAGAGAGTAGAAGAAAATTTTCCAAGCAAACATCCTATATTAAGTATATTAATTAAATATAATAATATAAAATTTTCCGGAATCTTTATATTAAAAGAGCAGGAGGTTCTTAAATAAGTTTTTTGAAAAAAGAGGGTTTTTAAAAAATTTGTTGTATAGTGAATATAGAAAAGTTATCTGCATTTATAATTATAAATAACATGTAAGAGTTCCAAATATGGAGAATAAAATAGATATTTGTTATTTATGTGGTAAAAAACTAAAGGGAAATATTGACGATGATCATGTCCCTCCAAAACAGTTTTATGCTAAAAGCATAAGAAAAATGCATAATCCTAATTTATTTACATTACCTACTCATATATCATGCAATAAATCCTATCAAATGGACGAAGATTATTTGATAAAACAAAGGGACGGTTCTTTGTTTTACATTCCCCTATTACCGTTAGCAAGATAAGCTTTTACCGCGATGATTTTTATGCCCGGGGAAACTAGAAGAATAAGTAATAGTAAAATAAAGAAGAATACAAGGGGTATACAGCAGAAAAAATATTTGTAGATGATGATTATTGAAAATTTATTGATATTTTCGATAGCTCCGTGTGCACTCACAAATACAAACCGGAATTTTTAAATATTTGAAAGAACTCGATGGCAGTTCATTAAGGCAATTATCCGGATTGGCCGGATTTTCGCAAAACAAAATCTTAAGTACATAAAACAGAGAACTGTCCCCCGTTTTTTTCTCAAAAATAAAATCAATAGAGAAGGAGAGTAATAGATTATGGAATTTCAGGAATTGATCGAAAGAAGATATAGCGTACGAGCCTATAAACCGGATGATGTATCATCCAATATAATCGATAAGGTTTTAGAGGCAGCAAGACTGGCTCCGACAGCAGCCAATAGACAAAGTTTCAGACTTTTTGTCATTAAAACTGCTGGTTTTAAAGATGAATTAAAAAAGATATACCAGAAGGAATGGTTTGTTCAAGCTCCTTATGTCATAGGGATATGCGGGATTACGGAAGGAAATTGGGTTCGCAGGGATGGTAGGAATTATGCTGATGTGGATTCGGCTATTGTCATGGATCATGTTATTCTTTCTGCAACAGATCTGGGGCTTGGCACTTGTTGGGTAGGGGCCTTTGATCCGGATGCGGCACGAAAATTCCTTGATCTTCCTCAAGATATGGAACCCATTGCTTTTACACCGATAGGTTATCCGGCAGATAATCCAGGAATAAAAAAACGTAAGCCCATCGATGAATTGGTTCGTTACATAATATAATAGGCACATCCCATTTTTTTAAAGCTTTCAAGAGGGCAGTTAAAAAAGAGTGCGGGGTCAGGTCTTGCAATATAACAAATGGATAGCAAAATATATTGGCGTGAATATACAACAGTGAGCAGGGCGATTAAAAAATTAAAAGGAGAAGATAAAAAGTGATAATGCAAGACCCAAGGAAGTTTTCAGGGAATAGCAAAGAACATTATTAGAAATTGGGGGATCTTATTTGAAATTAAGGGGTTTTAAAATGAAAAGAAATATTTTTGTCTTATTGGTCATAGTGAGCATTGTAATTATTTTTTCAACTTTAATTTTTGCTTCCGGGACAATCAATGTAAAAGACTATATTAATGGAAAGTTTCCTATAATATTTAGTATTTATCTTACATCTCTTGAGGAACTTGATCAATACGAAAAAGAATTAATTGATTTATTGCAAAATTTACCACAAGAAGAACAAGAATACTTCGCAAAAGAAGTCTATAATAATGGGTTTACTTTAAAGATCTTAGAAAAGGTGAAAAAATGGGAAAAATCTGAAACCCCGACTAGTTTATCTCTTGTTCTTAGCAATATCGCCCACGTGTGGGCCAACGAAGGGGGCAACAAAGTGATAAGAAAGAATAGGGTCAGGTCTTGAAAGAATAGGGTCAGGTCTTGAAATGACACATTTTTTAATGTCAGAGGGAAGGTTCTCTTGACAAGATTACCCCAAAGCTATCAGATAGCCTAAAGAGGTGGTCAAGTGCCCAGATAAACAAAAAGAAGATTTAATTCAACAATTGACCAAAAGGATCGAATATATCAAAAAGGAAAGTAGCTATTTTAATTGAAGTCAATCGGGAAACGGTAAGAAAAGTGTCAGAAGAACCGTTCTTTGTTTTACAACACCCTACTGGTAGTATAAACTATTGGGAAAAAAGGGACCAGCCTGTGGAGACCCGACTCCTTTTCTGGGGAGGATTTGATTATGAATAAAAATATTTTCTTAGTTTTAGTCATTATTTTTATCGTTATAGTTGTGATGGGTACCGGTGTATATTCATGGAGCATGCAAAATATGAAAAAGCAAAAAGAGGAAACTTTTTGGATTGAAAGTGGCGGTATTCAAGAAGTAAGTGATGGAAATTACCAGGCAGACGGAAGAATTATTTTATTAACCGGCCTTGGGGAAGATGAAGGCGAAAACGTCTCACAGCCTGAGGTTAAGATAATAATTGAAGAAATTGATAATGGGTCTGAAAAGCAGTCGTATTATAATATTCTGGTTGATTTAAATACCGAATATATTGGTAGTCAAGAATGGAAAGTGATAATTGTTAATGAGGAAGAAAAATATCCTCCGAAATTTAAAATAACCGAAGGTCAAATAGATTGCAAGATAACATCTTCCGAAAGTGCTTTACTGTCCAGAACAGTAAAAAGAAGAATTGATGGACGAATCTATTGTATAGAATCGCTAAGTGAAGGAGCAGCGGGAACAATTTACACACAATATGCATATTCTACCCTTAAAAGCGGTAGTCTTATTATGGTGAGTTGTGTTATTCGATATCCGCAGTGTATAAATTATAGTGAACCGTATAGAACTGAATGCGCGAACGAGCGCGAAAGGTTTGGTTTAGACAAGATAATAGGCCACATTGTTAAAAATCTGAGTGTTAAGAAATCTGAATAAAAAACTATAGTTAAGGAAGTAAATCAGGGAGGTGTAGCAGGTGAATAATTTGGTAACTTTTAGAGGAAAACCCATAGAATCTGAGGAGTTCCTTAACCGGATGGTTGAGGTTTTGGGGAAAAATAAACCATAGAAAAAATAAGATGTATTTATTTACTTAAAACAGTTAAAGTGTGACAAAAACCATCCCCCGTCACATATCGATGATTATATTGTATATAAAATCATTAATACAAGGAGATAAACTATAATGAAAAAAGTAAAGTTGGGAATTATAGGTTGTGGAATTGCTGCTCAAAGTTTACATTGGCCGGCATTACAAGAGCTAAAAGACAAATTTGAAATTACAGCTATCTGTAATCATACTGAAAAAAAAGCCCAAGATTTTTCTAAAATGTTAGGCGGGGTACCCTATGTTCTTGATTATCACCATCTTCTACAAAGAGCTGATGTAGAAGCTGTAGATATAGTTCTTCCCATTCAGCTTAATTATCAAGTTACCAAGGATACCCTGGAAGCCGGTAAACATGTAATAGTGGAAAAGCCTTTAGCTGTTAATTTGTCAGAAGCTAAAATGATGTTAGATTTTGAAGATAAATATTCCCTGGTTATGATGGTAGCTGAAAATTACCGCTATCGCTCCATCTTTCACCGGGTTAAAAATTATTTAAATCAAGGTAAAATCGGAGAGCCTTATGCGGTATTTTGGAATGGGTTTACTCTAAATACTTTGAAGAATAATAAATATGCTCAAACTAAATGGCGTATAAATCACCAGTATAAAGGAGGATTTGTTACTGATGCAGGAATTCATTATATAGCAGCCTTGAGAGATATGTTCGGTGAAATTAATCAGGGGATTGCTTTTACCAGGAGGGTGAATCCTAATATTGGGGAAATGGATTCTATGAGTTTTCAATTCTGCACGGATAAGAATATTTTTGGGGTACTTAATGCCTTTTATAGTTCAAAAGGTTATGAGCAAGATTCTATTTTAATTTCTGGCTCAGAGGGAAGTATCTTGATTGAAAATAATAAACTTACTTTGAGAAGCGAAGAGGGGATGACCTTTGAGGAAGTGATAGAAGATGACCAGGGGTATAAAGAAGAGTTTGAAGATTTCTATAGAGGAATACGTTTAGGGGAAAAAGTAAGAAGTTCATTTTCTGAAGGATATAAGGATTTACAGGTTATTATGGGAGCAATAAATTCTACGAGTAAATGGAAAAATTTAGAATTAAAATGATTTGAAGGAAAATACAAAAATCTATTAATCGCACCTTAAGAAGAGGATATCATATGTTAGAAAAATTATTTTTTATTCTTGGACTGGTAAATAATCTATTTTTAATTTTTATCTTTCTGATTCGGAAGGATAAAATGGCCCTTCTGAAACGATTCGGATGGGTTTATTTGCTCTTGGCCATCCCGGCGGTTTATGGGATTTTTTTAGTTGCACAGGAACAAAAAGCAGTGCAATATAGTATTTTTTTGGGAATATTTTTAGCTTTTTTAGCCTTAGAAGGTTTATACGATCATATTTTAAAAATTCCCTTTCGAAATAATTGGAAATTATTAACACCTTATTTAATTCTCTATTATGCGATGAATTATGGATTTGTAGTGATGGTGTGGACAACTTCTTTGCCAAGAGGGCTCATCATGCTCAGCTTTTTTATTATCCAAATAATCGTGAATATATGTACACATTCCCGCAAATCACAATGAAAAAAATAGAATGCGTCCCCATTTTTATAAAAGGGTGAAATAAAAAAATTTTAAAAATAATAGATACCTGCTAGTAATATATGGAGGGGAATTTATGAAGTATCGAAAATTTGGTTCTACCGGCTTTAAGGTATCAGCTCTTGGATTGGGCTGTATGAGGCTTCCAACAAAAAAGTTAATGCCTTTACGAGTTGATATGCCAAAATCAATTAAACTGATTAAAAGTGCAGTTGATAAAGGAATTAACTACATAGATACTGCCTGGGTATATCATCTTGGCGCAAGTGAGAAAATTATTGGTGTAGCACTGCAGGCTGGTTATAGAAAAAAAGTTCATTTAGTTACCAAGAGCCCGTTATTTTTGGTGAACAAAGCAGAAGATTTTGATAAATTTTTAAATAAACAATTGAAAAAATTGCAAACTGATTATATAGATACCTATCTTTTTCATGCAATGAATAAATCAGGGTTGGAAAAATTAAAAAAATATAATTTAATTGATAAAATGATAGAAGCTAAAAAGGATGGCAAAATAAAGTATATCGGCTTTTCATTTCACGATACATTGCCGGTGTTTAAAGAGATTGTAGATTTTTATCATTGGGATGTAGTGCAAATACAATATAATTATATGGATACAGCGATTCAGGCAACGACCGAAGGCTTAAAATATGCAGCGGGAAAAGGAATGGCCGTGGTTATTATGGAACCTCTAAAAGGGGGAAAATTGGCAAACCCGCCAGCTGAAGCATTGGAGGTTATAAGAAAATCTAAAATTAGAAGAACTTCTGTTGATTGGGCTTTACAATTCTTATGGAATCTTCCGGAGGTATCAGTGGTTTTAAGCGGAATGGGAAATTTGCAAATGTTAAATGAAAATTGTGATAGTGCTGACAGATCCGGAGTAAGTTCTTTGCATGAGGAAGATTTAAATATAATAGATGATTTAATTGAAATTTATCGTAAGAAAATATTGGTTCCCTGTACATCCTGCAAATATTGTTTACCCTGTCCTTCCGGGGTAAATATTCCCCAGAATTTTGCTATCTTAAACAATGTAGCCCTGGAAAAAAGCAATGTTCGTAAATGGTTGACCAAACGGGATTATAAAAAAATGGCCAACTCTCCAAAAAAATTAAATAAGGAAAAATCTAACGGGAATGCATCATTATGTATAAATTGTGGAATTTGTCTTGAAAAATGTCCCCAGGAAATAGATATTCCGGATGAATTAAAAAATGTACACTTAATCTT
>Ga0255384_10181_pt1 | contig 9907 bp, 10 predicted proteins | sample ANMaggSeSYBR01F7_FD_182106 | JGI IMG/M metagenome (GOLD analysis project Ga0255384, IMG submission 182106) | Sediment cell enrichment communities from methane seep in Santa Monica Basin, California, United Staets - ANME aggregate JGI... | ecosystem: Environmental > Aquatic > Marine > Cold seeps >... | reverse complement strand
CATGGTATGATGTTGCTGCAGATAATGTCCTCCCGGACCCACCTGGCTGATAACCTCCATTGCCAGGTGTTCGTCGCTGACCTCAAAGCCTTGAAGGAACCTTTTGGTCATGCCGATGATATCGTTGCCCACCACCAATTGTTCCACTGCACAGGCCATTGACATATCCATGTATCCCACATCATGGATCAGGTTCAGGCCAGACAGGCCTTGGGCCAGAATGTGATAGGCCGCTTCCGCGCCGGCCTGAGCGTCCAGAGACTTAGCATCCGTCGCCCCGGCCAGACCCCAGGTGGGCAGCCCCATGGATTGAATAACCTCAGCCTGAGCGGACAAGGCCAGGCTCATTTCCGGAGAGCCTATGCTCATCAAGGCATTGGCCATATCCAGGATGCCGAAGTTGCAGCCAAGCCCAACCGGGCAACCCTGCCGGCGCAACTGGGCCACGACAATACAAAACATTGATTCTGCCACACCCTGGGCCACCGCCCCTGCCATGGTCACGGGTCCGGTCGCTCCCGGCTGGATAGTGGGCCCCATCATTTGAGGCAGACATCTATCGGCTGCGATTAAAATCCTGTCAGCTACTTCTTTTGGCATGATCAATGGTGAAATCGTCTCCGGATAGAGGACCAGAAAAGGTTTTTCCCTGAGTTTGTCCGTGCCGCCGGCCACCTCAGCAGCCATATCATAAATCAACTCGGTTCCACGGGGAGAGTAGGCTAAAAAAACGATGGGTTTGATTGTGTTAGTGACAGTGGCAAAGAATTCGTGCAATTCAGCGGCCATGGCCGGGACGTCCTGGGCCGACCCCATGGGCATGACCCAGTCAATATTCTCAAGCGCATCAGCCACCTTGGCTGCACGTGCCAAATCTTCAACCCGGGTTTCGTGGTATTCTCCGGTTAGAGCATCTTTGGTATTCGGACTGGCCGTTGATGTGCCGTAATAGCTGTTCCGGCCGGAAACATCCAGCGCCCGCCGGCCCTGTCGGTCATAAAGTATCCAGCCTTTGGGCGCAGTGGACAGGCAGCCCTGTACAATAAACTCAGGCACCTTCACCGACTCACCCTGAACGATTGCCCCGGCTGACCGGAGCATTTTGCGTACTCCGGCATGCAATACCTTGAAACCCACTTTTTCCAACACCTCAAAGGCAGCCCGCTTGATCCTCTCAACCTGGTCTTCGGTCAGCATCCGAAACCTTGGACTAGCCTTAGAAGTGATATTTGTCTGGATCATCTTATCTTTCCTCCTTGTGATAATGGTACCATCTTTTAATGATTAAACCATTAGTTCTATCAATTAATTATGTCAACAAAAAAATTCTGCTTTCTTTTTATTTTTTTTAAACTTGTCTGTAAGTATACTATTCGATCTTTTTTGCGCGGTTCTGTATAAGATCCATGAAATGAAAAAGAAGTTCCTTGATCAGGCCAGCTGCCTTGTCTTCGTCCCGATCGGCCACGGCGGGAATAATTTTTTCCCAGTAGTCATAAGCCGATTGTGCCTCCTGACTGCCTCCGGGCAAATGTTGGAGGGTGTATTCATGAAGATTGTTTATGATCGGTATGAGGACCGCTTCATACGTCCGGTTTTTGATTACATGCAAGAACTCTCTGCGAAGATCCTGTTCGATGTCTATGAGTTTCATCCATCCAACATGACCTTGGTTCAGACAAATCTTAAGTTTGTCCAGATATTCCCTAAAAATTTGAATTTGCTCGTCAGAAGCTCTTTGAACAACCAAACGGATTAAACCCGCCTCGACAGTGGCCCGGAACTCGTATAATTCCCTGTGGGAGAGCACCATATGGCGCATGAGCATTTCTATACTATTCGTCATGGGTTGAGTCGTTATTTCATGGATGAAAAAGCCTCCTTTTGATCCTTTCCGCACGAATAGAAGGCCTTTTTGTTCAAGAATAGCAAGGCTCTCTCGAATAGTACCCAAGCTTGCTCCTAAGACTTCCTGTAACTTTCGGGTGGAGGGCAGTTTATCTCCCGGTTTATACTCTCCATCCAGAATCGCCTCCTCTATTTGACGAGTGACATCCTCGACTAAGCTAAGATTTTTTGCCTTTTGTAACTTTGGCATATATGCTTCATCCCAATTAAATGCGCTATTGATAGAATCATTAACTCTTTCAGATCTAATTTAATACATTTTCTTTGCGAACATGGCAACACCAAACTGGAGATTCAGCACCCTGATTAAAAATTATATAGATTCAATTTCCTAATAGTGGTTACTTAATGTCATTAACTTAGCGGATCGAGGAGTGATGGTATTATTCCTCACATTATTCGTGTTTAAGAAAATTTGGTCTGAGTTTTTGGGAAAATCTACTTTTGAATGATTTTTATAATGATCTGGCTCATACCAAAAAACATCGGCTGCTAAAGATCCATTCTTGTTATGTAATGTGTGTAGTGCCCCGAGTGTAATCTGATTTATTGGCTTCTTTTTTCCATTCCCAAATCGTATCGTAAATTCCTTATTCATATATAAATTCCAAATACCACGCAGCAAATCAATTGCATCCAGCATCTTGTTCACTGCATCATGCTTGGTTTTTGATCGAATATGGGCAGTTACAAAATAAGAATAATTTTCATCCTCATCTATCAACCAACCTGATACGTCATCAATTAAATCCCTTCTTCCAATTGACCGACATTTCAGCTCCTTTTACATAAATTAATCCCAGAAAAAAATATATCCTCTATTTCGTCAGCCTCATATTTAGTAAATTAGCACTTCTCTTTAACAGCTTGAATAAGTTAAAATTTGTTCAAGCTGAATAATTTTGAATAACGATATGTGCCTTTAATTAAGTATCTGTATATAGACCGATGCACTTTTTCAATATTTTTTTAAGCTCATCGTTATGAAATAGTTTAATTGTGATATATGATTCATTTGGAAGAATAGAAAAAGAAATGTATATAAAATGAAGGAAATAACTATTTTTGATTTAGAAAAATTAAAAAATAAAATGGGCAAAGCTGGCAAAAGCCCAAAAACTATCCAACATGTCCTTGCTACAATTCGACAAGTTTTTAATAGAGCCATCAATACTGATATCTTCACCGGGCCAAATCCGGTATCAAAAATAAAATTCCCCAAAATAAACAATCAGCGAATAAGATTTCTGAATAATTCAGAAGCGGAGTTGCTGCTTGAAGTGATAAAAGAAAAAAGTGAGCAGGTTCACGATATGGTACTACTAAGCCTCCATACCGGCATGCGGGCAAAGGAAATATTTCAACTTATGTGGCGCAACATAGATTTTGAGAATGACATGATTCATGTTGTTGATACAAAAAACACTGAATCCCGTTATGCCTATATGAGCGATACCGTAAAAGAAATGCTGCAAATAAACTTACAAAAAAAGACAACCGATTTTATTTTTCCTGACAGCAATGGCAACCCAACAAAATACCTATCAAAAACATTCCCAAGGGTAGTTGAGGATCTTGGATTTAATAATGATGTTACCGATGATAGGAACAAAGTCGTTTTCCATACTTTGCGCCATACATTTGCATCATGGCAGGTCCAGGGAGGCATGGACCTCTACACTCTTCAAAAACTCATGGGGCATAAATCGTTTCAGATGGTTCAAAGGTATGCACACCTGGCAACGGACAATTTAAAAAAGGCAACATTAATCTTTAACCGCCTATATAATGAAAAGGAAAAAATTATTCCTTTTCCAAAAAAAGCTTAGCAGGCGCAACAAATTGGAGGTCACAATTTGTGATCTTAAAAAATAATTAAACTGGATGTGCCAAACTGACACCTCCAAATTGAAAGATATAAATTTTATGAAAAACAAGTCAGATATACTGATTTACCAAAGCCTCAATGGTGATGTAAAAATTGATGTAAGATTGCAGGATGAGACAGTTTGGCTGACCCAGAAATTGATGGCAGAATTGTTCCAGGTCGCCAAATCAACAATAAGTGAACACGTCAAAAACATTTATAATGAAAAAGAGCTGATGCTGGAATCAACTGTTCGGAAATTCCGAACAGTTCAAAAAGAAGGTACAAGGGAGGTAAAACGCCACCTTGATTATTATAATCTGGATATGGTTCTGTCAGTGGGATACAGAGTAAAAAGCAGTGTGGCAACAAAATTTCGCATTTGGGCTACACAGAGGCTCAAAGAATACATCGTAAAGGGATTTGCCTTAAATGATGACCGGTTTAAAAGTGGATCTTCCATGAATTATTTTACCGAACTGCAGGATCGGATTCGAGAAATCCGTCTTTCAGAACGTTTTTTTTATCAAAAAATCAAGGATATTTATACCACCAGCATTGATTATGATTCCAGAGATGAAAAAACCACCCTCTTTTTCAAGGTGGTTCAAAACAAACTACTGTGGGCAATAAGCCAGCAAACAGCAGCCGAACTGGTATATAGAAGGGTTGGCGCCTCTTTACCGCTCATGGGCATGCAGTCTTTTGATAAAAAAGGGGCTGTTTCAGTCACAAAAAGAGATGTCAGCATTGCAAAAAACTACCTGAATGAAGATGAAATAAAACTTTTAGGGCTGCTGGTGGAACAATACCTTGCCTTTGCAGAAACCATGGCTCAACTGCAGACCCCTATGTATATGAAAGACTGGACAAATAGATTGGATGCTATTATCCAGTTGAATGGAAAGGAATTATTAACCCATGCCGGAAAAATCAGTCATGCCATGGCTGCTGAAAAATCGGTTTTAGAATATGAAAAATATCGCCAGAATCTGAGAAAATCACAATATGAACAGAACCTGAAAGAATTGGAAAAAGACATTAAGCGATTGGAAGACAAATCTTGAAATCACAAATTGTGATATCAAGTTGGGATGGTATCAGAAAAATGCCCTTTGCTTTCACCGAACATGGTGTTGCCATGCTATCAGGAATTTTAAACAGTGATAGAGCAAGCAATTCATGTCATTAATTCAGATCATGAGAACATTTACCAAACTGCGCACATGATTTCAGAAAATGAAGAATTGAAAAAGGCTGTTGAAGAATTAAAGCAACAAACAGATGAACGGTTTGAAATTGTTTTTAGTGCAATAAAAAACTCAATATATAAAAGACAAAATATATTGAGTATCACTTGTTTCAGTGCGGGAAACTATTGATTTTTGGTTTCAAATTATATCGAAAACTCAATACAAAATATTTTGATCATCAGTTTTGATATCTACCCGGAGAAAAAATCAGATACTGCATGTTGTGATTGGATGATTTTGAATAAAGTGCGGACTTACAGAGGATAGTCTGAGAACTTTAAGATACCGATACAAATCAAAACAGTTTTCCGTTAAAAAATTCGGATCATGATTATGCAAGTTAGTTTTGAGTTTCAAATTTTTCGGGGTATATTATTTTTCAAGAATGGCCACTCACTTAAGGATTCCTTTTTTATTTGTAATTCCTATTAGAGAGGTTTATATATAATATATTTTTTCGAGTTAGACCTATCAAACTTAGGCGGGCGAATGAATAAAAACCAAATTAGCACTTCGACTGGTAAAAAAGGTCCTTTCTTATATCATCCAGAAAAAATGAATGTTAAAATTTGGAGGTATTTAGATCTTCCAAAACTGATAGCCTTCTTAGAAAAAAAAGAGCTATTCCTTTGTAGAGTAGACAAACTAAATGACTCATATGAAGGTACCGTACCTATACAATCTAATTCTTACTCTGAGGCTATTTATTCTGGCGAGGTTAATGATTTCATAGAAAAGAATCTTGTTGCGTTTCGGAAAGCTGCCCGAAAAATAATGTATATAAATTGCTGGCATATGGGCGATGATGAGTCAGAGGCTATGTGGAAATTATATTGCGGCGATAATTTCGGAGTTGCTTTACAGTCAACTTATGCAACACTGTATAACACAGTAAAAGATAAAAATGATTATTATTTGGGGTGTGTCCAATATATTGATTATTTGAGCGATTGCCTTCCTTCTGGAAATATTTGGCAACCATTTTTCTATAAAAGGAAAGCTTTCAAACATGAACAGGAAGTTCGTTTGTTGTACCATCAAAAAGATCTAATGACAGTTAAAAAATTTTTTCCTATTTTTGAACCAGGTACTATAGGGAACACATTGGTTGTGTCGCCTACAAAATTGATAAATTCGATTTATGTGAGCCCTTTTGCCCCAACGTGGTATTATGATGTTATACATTCCGTATTAGAAAAATATAGCCAATCGATAAAAATTAAGTGGTCAAATATGAGGCTTCCACCAAACTATTATAACTAATCGCTTGGTCTAAATAAATTAATCCAGAAAGGATGAAAAAGTTCTTCAACATGATCTTTTTTATAGGACAAATATTAAGCTCGTAGGGCAAATAGATTCAAAAAAAAGGAAACATTAATTTAGCGCTTACCTCAATAAAAATGGAGTCATTATGAATGAAATCTCCTATCCAAATTTTAAAAATGATTTACGAAATATAATTGAACCAAAATGTTCTAAATGTTCTGACTTAGTTCAAAAAAGAACTGAAATTTCATGGGGATATGGACCGTTAAATTCTAAATTAATATTTATTGCGGAAGCTCCGGCCAAGGGAAAGCTTGAAGATGATCCCTGGCAAGGATCAAATTATAGTGGAATACCATTCACCAATAAAAAATCTGGCAAATTTTTTCGCTACCAAATGAAAAAAATGGGATTTGATCTGGCCAAAGATTATTATGTAACAAATACTGTAAAATGTTTTCCAGGTGGAAGCCTCAAGGATCAGCATAAAGAAAATTGCAATGAATATTTAGTAAAAGAGATTGAAATAATTCAACCCAAATTGATTGTTTGTGTAGGTCGTACAGCATTAAATGAAGTTTATCAACTGATAATGGGAAAAAAGGAAAAATTAGAACTAGGCCCTGTAATAAAAAAAAGAATCATAAATTTGCATGGTTATAATGTAGCAGCTATGATTCATCCATCACGTTTTTATTTTTGGCTTAAAAAATATGGTTTCAAAAATGAGGAAGAATATTTAAATCGATGTCGTTCTATCTTTGAAGAATACTTGCAATAAAATTGAGCTTTCACATACATTGAATATTAAAAATCAAGATAATATATTTTGCCGTAAGCATCTATGACTAAAAAAAGGCCAAAGACTGCTACTATAATTCCTCTCAACATGTACATAAAAACTTTTTGCCCTATCATATTAAATCCAACTGAAGATACATTCACCCAAGTTGTCTCCGGTTTCAAAATCCAATATCCATATACCAGTTTACTATCAAAGTTGAAAATTGCTTCAACACTTTTAATCATTTGATAGGAGAAATTAAAATGGAAACAGTTTCAGATTATAGTGGATTAACGGATTCCTTAGACAGTATTGAAAAAACAGATTTTACTTTGGTTGGTTGTCATGCCTCAATCAACAAGACATATCTTGCCTTTGATATTTCTGATTACGCCAGGGATGCCCTTGATAAATTTGTGCGGATTTATTCCCCTGGAAAGTTTGAATTTTCTAAAAAAACGTCTCGGACAGAAGCAAAAAATGAATTGGGTGACACCATAAAATTGATGGAAACAAAAGACTGGTCAAAAGAAAATGATAGTGTAAAAACAGAAGAACCCGAGATTTTTATTAATGATGATACTTTTAAATCATTTGAAAATTTTAAAATAGATTTGCTTGATTTTATAAAAAGACATCCCGCTCATTTTATTGTCATTGATAATATCGGAGAATTAATTCCAGATGCACCTGATGAAGGTCTGTGGTTAAAATTAAAAGCACTTAGCCAGGAAATAAAAATCCCTATCATGGCTTTGACGGACAATACCATTGATTTTAAAATATCCGGTAACACAGAAGAAAGTAACGTTATTTTATTACCTGATACCTTTACCGGTGTTGTGGATCGACAATTAATTTTCGTTGAATCAGAAAATGAATATGAGTATGAAAAAATAAGGATATGAGATTTGATTAGGCCTGGCGGGAATTTCTACTTGTCAGGCCTAATTTCAAAATATCAATATGTCCAGGAATTATATCCTGTGATAGACATCAAAACATATGCAACGATTAATAAAAGACGTTAAATCCAAATCAGGCTCAGACTACATGCACACAATCCAATTAAAATTAAATATTAATATCGTCCCTATTCCAAATGCAAAACGATTAAACATTTAATTATTTCAGGGGTTGGCCTTTTCCCAAAAATGGTTGCTATGTTTTTTATATATTGGTACCTTTATTGACTTGAATACTAACCAATAAAAATTATATAGGTAATCTAACTATCGAAAAAGGCTAATAAAACTTAATTTGTATTCTGGATTAAAACACTGTTTAACAGCTTGCTGATAATTCATGATTACCATAAATTGAGGATACAAAATGTTATTGAATGGATTTGGATTTTCTGGATATAGAAGCGTTGGAAACGAATTTGTCAAAATAAATCCTCTCAAAAAGATTAACCTAATTATCGGACAAAATAATTCTGGAAAATCAAATATAATTTCATTCCTAAAAGACCAACTTGGTCATATTTGTAATGGAATTTCTCATGGCAGTGGTGGACTAAATTTTCAAAATACTGATTATCATATTTCAAACAACCAGATAAAAACAAAGGTTGGATTCCCTATTCCATTTCAGGATCAATTATCTGATGAATATATCAATAGATTAAGTATAGTAAAGCAAGCTGGACGGAGATTCCCTAACGAACTAATTTTAAAAATACTATCTTCAGAAGAATTTTCAGATGCATCCGGAACCATTTGGTTTATTTATGAACAGAATGCCAATAACAAACTATTTAATTTATTGTTTGATATAAAAAGATGCCTTCCTATTTTAACCAATAGTGAATGGAGCTCTATTTGGTCATCTCTAACAGCGCACACAGGAGGGGGCCTTGAAACTCATTGGATTCCTAACACATTAAGTCGTTTAGCGATGGCCACAATCCCTAAAGAATTCCCCAAAATAGAATTCATACCTGCCATAAGAAAAGTAGGAGATGCAGAAACAAAAGAAAATGATTTTAGTGGTGTCGGTATTATTGAACGAATTGCAAAATTACAAAATCCTTCAATTAACGAACAAGAATTAAAAAACAAATTTGATAAAATAAATAAATTTGTTAGAAAAGTTTTAGAAAACAATGATGCAACAATAGAAATCCCATATGAAAGGAATATGATTATCATACATATGGATTCTAAAACTCTACCTTTAACATCATTAGGAACCGGTATTCATGAAGTGATTATATTAGCGACCGCAGCAACTTTAATGGACAATTCAATATTGTGTGTTGAAGAACCAGAATTACATCTTCATCCACTTTTACAAAAAAGACTTTTAGATTATCTTGCAAACAATACAACAAATCAATATTTTTTCACGACACACTCTGCACATTTGATTAATACCAACGGCGCAGAAGTTTTTCATGTCAAACACAATAGAAGTACGACAAGAGTTGAGGCTATAACAACGACTAAAGATAAGTCCCTATTGTGTCAAGATCTTGGTTATCAAGCATCAGATCTTCTACAAGCAAACAGCATTATATGGGTGGAAGGCCCCTCTGACCGTATTTATATAAATAAATGGATTAAAGCTTTAGACGGTAACATTGTTGAAGGGGTTCACTATTCAATAATGTTTTACGGTGGTCGTTTATTCAGTCATCTAACAGCAGATGATCCAGAATTGAATGATGGGATTCAGGACTTTATTTCACTGAGAAGATTGAATAGAAATACATGTATTGTTTTTGATAGTGATAAAAGTTCCTCTAAAAAACATTTAAATTTAACAAAAAAAAGGCTTCGAAAAGAATTTAATAGAGGTCCAGGCTTTACTTGGGTAACTAAA
>Ga0255384_10180_pt1 | contig 10025 bp, 6 predicted proteins | sample ANMaggSeSYBR01F7_FD_182106 | JGI IMG/M metagenome (GOLD analysis project Ga0255384, IMG submission 182106) | Sediment cell enrichment communities from methane seep in Santa Monica Basin, California, United Staets - ANME aggregate JGI... | ecosystem: Environmental > Aquatic > Marine > Cold seeps >... | reverse complement strand
GGCGACATCGCCGACCATATACGCAAAATATGGGACAGCCTCGAAGAATGTAAGGAAGTGGTCGACGGGCTGGCAGAAACCAGCAATTGGCTGACATCGCACCGTATACAAGAGATAATGCGTGTGCTCACCATCATTACAGTAGTGTTGGCTCCACTTACCCTGATATCGGGCATATTCGGAATGAATGTGTATCTGCCAGGTGGCATCGAACGTGGCAGCATGGTCTCATTCGAATGGATATTCGGCATAATGACAGCCTGCGGGCTGGGCGTGTTCGCCTTCTTGCGACACCGCCACTGGATATAGACACGGGTCTCTCATCCGTGTGGCGCGAGACTGCGTTCAGGTCATCCCTGCTCTGGAGGATACGTGCTTTTCACAATAGACATTGGTAATACCAGCATCAATATGGGGCTGTTTCAAGGGGAACAACTCGTAAATGCGTGGCGCCTGATGTCCGGAATGGAGAGGTCCGCTGACGAGTATGGCTCTCTCGTGTACAGCCTATTGCAGCATCACGGTGTACCTATGTCGGCAATCCGTGGGACTGTGCTGTGCAGCGTTGTGCCACCACTTATTCCTGTATTTGAGGAAGTCTGTTCAAAGTATCTCGACAGCAAAGCCGTGATTGTTGAGCCCGGCATTAAGACAGGACTAAGACTGCTGGTTGACAACCCGCGCGAGTTGGGCCCTGACAGAGTCGCAAACGTAGTAGCCGGCACCAAGCTCTATGGCAAGCCTCTCGTGGTGATAGACTTCGGTACAGCCACGACTTTTGATGTCGTATCAGCCGAGGGAGATTTCCTTGGAGGAGCGATTGCACCGGGCATCACCATAGCAAGCGAGGCTCTCTTCTCCCGCACTGCGGTCCTCCCCAGGATTGAATTACTGCGCCCAAGGCACGCCATTGGGCGTGGCACGGTGAGCGCCATGCAGTCCGGGATAATTTTTGGCTACATCGGATTGATAGAGAAGATACTCAAGGAGATTACCGCTGAGCTTCAGGCAAAACCTGTTGTGGTCGCAACTGGTGGCTATGCAGACAAATTTGCCGAACAGGTCCCGGCGATTGACGTATCCAATCCTGACCTTTCACTCACCGGACTGAGAATGATTTACGAAATGAATGCGGCAGGGCTTGAGAGGGAATAGATGATGGATAGCAGGACGGTCTTGCTGGGTGTGTCTGGTAGCATTGCTGCCTATAAATCGGTATCTATCGCCCGTGAATTGTCACGGCACGGCATTCAAGTCGACGTCGTGATGACAGAGGCTGCGACCAAGTTCATCTGCCCCCTGACATTCGAGGCACTCCTGTCACGTCCTGTGACAACAGCCATGTTCGATGGACAGAAAGAAGGTCCGATTCCGCACATCTCGCTCGCTGCTGCAGCCAGTGCAGTGCTCGTAGCGCCCGCCAGTGCGAACACTATTGCACGATTGGCCAATGGAATCGCGGATGACATCCTTTCTTGCACCGTCCTTGCGAGCAATCGTCCTCTAATTATTGCCCCCGCGATGCACGCAAACATGTATCTGAACGCTGCCACTCAGTCCAACATCGCCATACTACGAGAACGAGGGGCCATGATTGTCGGTCCGGAATCAGGTGACCTTGCCTCGGGCGACTCGGGCATAGGCCGGATGGCCGATATCCATGAGATTGTTGGTCAGACCCTCAAGGTATTGGGTCGCGAGGGCGATCTGAAGGGAAACCGAGTCGTCGTAACTGCGGGGGGCACACAAGAACCTATCGACCCTGTCCGCATTATCGCGAACAGATCTTCAGGAAAGATGGGCTATGCACTGGCAGAGGCCTGCAGGGACAGAGGCGCTGATGTCGTACTCGTTACAACTCCGACTGCGCTTCATCCGCCGGCAGGCGTCGAAGTGGTGCGAGTCAGGACTGCCCAGCAGATGCACGACGCGACAAGAGATGCAGTTGTGAGTGCCTCGGCCCTGATAATGGCTGCGGCGGTGGCCGATTTCAGGCCTATAGAGGTGTCCCACGAGAAGATTAAGAAGGAAAACGAAGACACTGTTCTTCATTTGGAGCGAACCGCGGACATATTGCGCTCCCTGCAAGGGACGTTCGTTCGCGTTGGATTCGCCGCCGAAAGCAGCAACCTGGAACAGAATGCCAGCCAGAAACTGGCAGACAAACAACTTGACCTGATTGTTGCAAACGACATCACAGCCGGCGATAGCGGATTCGCATCAGACAACAATCGTGTTGCCATCATCGATTCGCAAGGCAATATCGACCGTCTTCCCCTCATGACGAAGCGGAAGGTGGCAGACCGCGTAATTGACCGGGTTGTAGAACTGCTCGGTTGATGTCATGACGCAGGGGCGTACCACGCACGGAATCACCGCGTGAATCGCCACACTGTCTATCAGAAAAGAGAGAGGTATCGATACTTGGAACCCAAAGAACTTGCGAAGGCGTACGAACCTGGAAAAATCGAGGCGAAGTGGTACCAGTTCTGGTTGGAACAGGGCTATTTCAAGCCCACTATCGACCCTGAACGCCGGCCGTTCGTCATTACGATGCCTCCTCCAAACGTGACAGGTGAACTGCACGTAGGTCATGCCCTGACAATGGTTCTTGAAGACATCATGGTGCGCTGGCATCGGATGTGCGGAGACCCGTCACTCTGGGTTCCCGGAACAGACCACGCAGGAATCGCCACGCAGGTGCTTGTTGAAAAGGACCTGGCGGCGGAAGGACTAACCAAAGAGGCCGTTGGCCGCGAGGAGTTCCTCAGGCGCGCATGGGAGCGTGTAGAGCGCAGTCGTGGCACGATACGACGGCAGAACCAGATGCTTGGCGCCTCTTGCGACTGGGACCGTGAGGCATTCACATTGGACGATGGGCCAAGCAAAGCTGTGCGTACAGCTTTCGTACGGCTATACCGCAAAGGTCTCGTCTACAGGGGCGAAAGGATGGTCAACTGGTGCCCGAGATGCCAGACCGCTCTGTCAGACCTCGAAGTGGAGCACCAGGACACCGAAGGACACCTGTACTATTTCGGGTACCCGTTTGCGGATGGCACCGGTTACCTCACCATCGCGACAACAAGGCCTGAAACCTGCTATGGAGACAGAGCAGTAGCAGTCAGCCCTCTCGACGAACGCTACGCCGGGGCAATTGGGAAGATGGTCATCCTTCCCGTTTCGGGCCGCGAGATTGCCGTCATCGCCGATGAGGCCGTCGACCCGGCATTCGGAACGGGTGCTCTCAAGATTACACCCAGTCATGACCCGACCGACCTTGCTGTTGCAGACAGACACAAATTGCCAGGGCTGAACGTCTTCAATCCGGACGGCACGATGAACGAAAATGCCGGCGCTGCTGAAGGATTGACCAGCACAGAATGCAGAGAACACGTCGTGAAGCTATTCACGGACCAGGGTCTGCTTGACCACATTGAACCGTACTCCCATACGGTGGGGCACTGCAGCCGATGCCGCACATCCGTGGAGCCGAGAATCAGTCTCCAATGGTTCGTTGACACGAAACCGCTGGCCGAGCCTGCGATTCGAGCCGTACGAGAGGGCCAGATTCGGATTATCCCCGAGCATTTCACTAAGGTGTACTACACATGGATGGAATCAATACGTGACTGGTGCATCAGCCGCCAGCTATGGTGGGGCCACCGCATCCCCGTGTGGTACTGCCGCGATTGTGATGCCATTACCGTAGATGTTGACACGCCCACCAAGTGTGAGAAGTGTGGCAGCGCCAATATTGAACAGGACCCTGACGTTCTGGATACATGGTTCAGTTCAGGATTGTGGCCTCATTCCACGCTTGGATGGCCGGACGACACCGAAGACCTTCGCTATTTCTACCCTACCGCAGTCATGGAGACAGGCTACGACATCCTGTTCTTCTGGGTGGCGCGGATGATAATGATGGGTATTGAGAACACAGGCAAGATTCCGTTCCATACCATCTACCTCAACGGACTCATTCGCGACGAGCATGGTCAGAAGATGAGCAAGATGAGAGGAAACGTCATCAAGCCTGATGAAGCCATCGGTGCGTATGGAGTGGACGCCCTTCGCTTCGCGCTGACCACGGGCAATTCTCCAGGAAATGACCTTTCCTTTGGAGCGCCAAAGCTCGAGGCGTCACGCAACTTCGTGAACAAGCTCTGGAATGCGACGCGGTTCGTGGTACAAAGTTCAAACCTCGCTCCCCACGTATACGGAGAGATGCCGCGACCGTCAACACTGGAGGACCGCTGGATAGTGAGTCGACTCAATCGAGTCGCTGCGTCAGTCAACTCCCTGATGGCAGAATGCCAACTCGGCGAAGCAGAGCGGCAGATTCATGACTTCATATGGTCGGAGTTCTGCGACTGGTACATCGAGATAGCCAAACTGCGCCTCAGAAGCAAGGATGCTCAAGAACAGGCAAATGCGGATTCTCCTCTTCCTTACCTGGTAGGAATTCTCGACGCCTCATTGCGAATGCTTCACCCCTTCATGCCGTTCGTCACTGAGGAGCTGTGGCAGACACTACAGACTCTCACACCGCCGATTGAGAACTCAATCATGGTAGCTCCCTACCCTGTTGCCAGTGAAGAGGCATACGACGTCAATGCCGAGCGAGCTGTTGAAGCCTCAATAGACATAGTGAGGGCGCTCCGCAATGCCCGGGCTGAGAGAAAGATGGACGTTTCTCAATGGATGGAGGCTCGCCTCTATTCGGGTAGCGTCCTTGAGGAGTTGAAGAAGCTGGTGCCGATGATAGAACACCTGTCGCGCACACACGTAGCGGAAATCGGAGATAGTTGCTCTCGCAAGAATACCGCCGACAGGCAGGCCACCATCGTCCTCACTGATGCAGAAATCGTGTTGAGCGGCATCACGTCGGCCGACATTGAGAAGATTCGAGACGCACTCGTCAAAGAGTCAACCACCACCAGGGAAAGATGCGAGGCCATTGAAACGCGCCTCACGGACGAAGTATTCCTGGCGCGTGCACCAGCTGAGGTTGTTGCCCGACAGCGCGACCTCGCCGCAAGTCTGCGCGACAAGATGGCAAGACTGGATGCCGAACTCGGGAAGCTGGACTAGAGCGAAAGTCTCGCTCTGGCTGCCGTGTGGCGATGCAGCGTTGTGAGCGCCCGTTTCGTATCGCTGGCAACGCGTGCTTTGTCTGACGACCTCAAGCGCAACTTGAAGAGCCAGTAGGTGAAGTCTTTCATTTGCGTAAGCGTCATGCTTCGACGATGAGGCAGACCTCGCTCTGTTTGAAAGAGGTCGGCCAGTTTCAGTTTCCCACTACCATATACGTATACATACGCCTCGTCGGCATCAACGTCACTACGGGTGAGACCTGCTGCTCTCCTTGTTCTTCGCAATTCATCAAGAACCGCAAGTGGTACCAACTCCTCCACAAGAACGCCGTAGAGATAGCTGAGGTAGCCGCGGTATTTCTCCGGACCCAGTAGTGACTTCAACTCCTCACGAGAAACCTCGCTCGGTGGATTGTCGTGCGTAAGAAGTTCACTAATCTGCTCCTCAGGCACGAGGTCAGCTATCGCAATGGACATTCGTTCGCATAGACGCATGAGGTCCAGGGCCTCGTCGTCAATGAGATAGACATGCGTCTCCCCGTCAATCTCCTCGTCGTCACAAGGCCACAGTCGTATGGCATGCAACATGGCTCGATACCAATCGTGCCCTGCGGAAATACTCTCCCTCAGTTCGGCAAGTATCTGTTGCTTCTCAGGTTGCTCCATACTCATGAAGTATATATCACGAGGCACTCGCCGTGAGTGCCGTGATGACATACGTCTACAAGGATTGCGTCTGTTCCATCTGCTTGAGGAATCGAGGGTCCGACACAGCTATACATGGCGGTAAGACAGGAGAATGGCGAAACAGGCAGCCAGTCATGTCGCCATGACGTGCTCAATCACGGTACTACTTGCCACAGCAATGCTTGAATTTCTTGCCGGACCCGCACGGACACGGATCATTGCGACCCACTCTTGCGCCTCCGACTGAGACAGCAGGCTTGGATGGTCGTCGCTTGAGAGCAGCCGCCTCATCTTGTGTCTTCACCGACACGTGGAACATGCCCGCAGCCACGTCATGCTTGATGCCGGAGAGCATACCCTCGAATAGTCCATGGCCTTCTTTCTTGTACACAACAAGAGGTTGTTGGTTACCCGCAGCGCGAAGTCCAATTCCCGTTCGCATGTGCTGCATGGCAGTGAGGTGCTCCATCCACAGACCATCAATCACCTTCAACATCACGAATCTTTCCGCCAGCCGCATCGCCTGCGCACCAAGCTCCTCTTCCCTCTGGGCATAGAGGCTCTTCGCGAACCCTGTGAGTCTCTGCACCAGCGTGTCACGCCTGTCCGCCGCAGGAAGCCGACCCAGCAACTGGTCGGCGGATTCGGGTGCAAGGACGAAGAAGGCCGCGAGTTCCTGCTCCAGGCCGGTTCGATTCAACTCGTCTTCTGCTGGATCGAAGTAGCTATCTACACACATCTCCATCTCATCATCAAGCATACCGACGATGTTGTCCTTGAGATTTGCGCCTGACAGGACTTTGCGGCGTTCGTCATAGATGATTTCACGGTGCTTGTTCAGAACGTCATCGTATTCAACCAGGTGTTTCCTGATATCGAAATGGTATCCCTCGGTTTGCACCTGCGCGTTTGCAATCGCCTTTGTCACGACCGGGTGTTCGATGGGTGTCTGTTCGTCAAAACCTGCCCAGTCCATAACCGACTTGACCCTGTCACTACCAAAGCGACGCATGATATCGTCATCAAGGGAAACGAAGAAGCACGTAGTTCCCGGGTCTCCCTGCCGGCCGGAACGGCCACGAAGCTGGTTGTCTATGCGTCGTGCCTCGTGATGCTCGGTGCCGACGACGTAGAGACCTCCTTTCTCGAGGACCTCGTCGTGCTCTTTCTGCCATGCGCTCGCATCGACTGTATCAGGGTTTCCGCCAAGGATTATGTCCACACCACGACCCGCCATGTTCGTCGCAACGGTTATCGCACCAAGGTGGCCGGCTTCCGCAATGATGCTGGCCTCTCTCTCATGGTTCTTCGCATTCAGAACTTGAGCTCGCAATCCCCTGCGAACAAACAGATTGCTGAGCGTCTCAGAGGTCTCGATGGACGTTGTGCCAACGAGTACCGGCCGCCCCATCGCGTGCGCTTCGGCCACCTCATTTACCACAGCCATGAACTTCGATTTCTCGTCCTTGTATATCCTGTCAGGCAGGTCCTGCCGAACATTTGGCTTGTTGGTAGGAACCTCAAGCACCTCAAGCTTGTAGATACGGCTGAACTCCTCAGCCTCAGTTACCGCCGTACCTGTCATGCCTGCAAGCTTGGAATACATCCTGAAGTAATTCTGGAACGTAATCGTCGCGTGAGTGACGCTCTCGTGTTGAATCTGCACGTGCTCTTTCGCCTCAATCGCCTGATGCAGACCCTCGGAGTACCTACGCCCCGGCATGAGACGGCCCGTAAACTCATCTACGATTATGACCTGGCCGGCCTTAACCACGTAGTCCTTGTCTCGTCGAAACAGTGCATGTGCACGAAGCGAACTCTGCAGGTAGTGAGTCAACATGTAGTTGGATGAGTCAAACAGGCTGGGGCCCTTCATAATCCCCTGCTCATGCAACATAGCCTCGACCCGCGAAGTGCCATCTTCCGTCAAATGAACCGAGCGAGCCCGCTCGTCTATTTCATAATCAGCTACGTTGCTCAGCTTGGAGATAACCCGGTCAAAAATCACATACTTGTTGGCTGCTTCAAGGGACGCCGCGCTGATAATCAGTGGTGTACGAGCCTCATCAATCAAGATGTTGTCGACTTCGTCCACGATAGCGTAGTGAATCGTCCTCTGAACGCATTGCGACAGGTCGTTGACCATATTGTCGCGCAGATAATCGAACCCGAACTCGTTGTTTGTACCGTAGGTTATGTCCGCTGCATACGCTTCTGCTCTTGTGCACGGCCTGAGCTTGGACCATCGCTCTTCAGAAGCAACATGCGCGGGGTCATAGATGAATGAGGGTCTCTGCGTGGCATCATCCTGTCTGCCCGTAATACAGGCAACGGACAATCCAAGGCCGTCATACACGGGACCCATCCAGAGGCAGTCACGCTTTGCCAGGTAGTCGTTCACCGTCACCAGGTGACAGCCCTCGCCTTCAAGCGCATTGAGGTAGAGTGGAAGCGTGGCCATGAGGGTCTTGCCCTCACCTGTCTTCATTTCCGCAATGTGTCCCTGATGGAGGATTATTCCTCCTATCAATTGCACATCGAAATGTCTCAGACCCAGCGTCCGGCGAGACATTTCACGTACCGCCGCGAAAGCATCCACCAGGACATCATCGATAGATTCCCCACTCGCCAGTCGCTGTTTCAGCGTGTCGGTAGTGGCACGAAGGGCATCATCAGACAGGTCTGCGACATCTGGTTCACGACCTTTAATGGACTCAACGAGCGAGTGGTAGCGCTTCAACTGCTTCTCATTGGAGTCAAGAAAGACACCACCCAACCCTCGCCCCAAGAACTTTCCCAATCCCATGAGAACTACTCGAACATTGCCCCAACTGAAAGGCCTGTGTGAATGCGGTGAATCGCCTCACCAAGTAGAGAGGAAATAGAAAGCACGGTAATATTGTCACGCTTCTTCTCATCGGAGAGCGGAATCGTGTCAGTAACAACCACTTCTTTGACAGGGCTGCTCCCGATTCTCTCAACCGCCTTGCCTGACAACACCGGATGTGTGGCGCACGAATAGACAGCGGTTGCCCCGCGCGCAAGCAGAGTGTCGACCACTCCTACCAGGGAACCCGCCGTATCGATTTCGTCATCCACAGTGAGAGCAACTCGCCCTGCAACGTCACCAATGACATTCAAAGCTTCGGTCGCGTCATTGTTCCCCAAACGGCGTTTCTCCACAATCGCCAGGGACGCCCCCAGGCTTGCAGCAACGTCGCGTGCCCTCTTGGATATGCCTATGTCCGTGGCAACTACAACAAGGTCTTCGAGATGTTTTTCACGAATGTACTTGCTGATAATTGAAACGGCAGTGAGTTCATCGACAGGTATCGTGAAGAATCCCTGAATCTGCGGCGCATGGAGGTCAACCGTGAGCAAGCGATTTGCCCCGGCAGTTGTCAGTAGGTCAGCCACGAGTCGAGCCGAAATCGGTACACGCGGCTGGTCTTTCTTGTCAGTTCGACCATAGCCATAGTACGGAATGACGGCCGTAATCCTGGCCGAAGACGCCCGCTTGAACGCGTCCATCATGATCAGAAGCTCAACCAGGCTCTTGTTGACAGGACTGCAGATAGGCTGGATGACGAACACATCCCGCTCTCGAACATTCTCAAGAATGCGAACGAATATGTTTTCGTTGGAGAACTCGAAGACCTCGCATCGGCCAAGCGGTATGCCGAGATAGTCACAGACTGATGAGGCCAAAGCCGGATGTGAATTGCCCGTAAATACTCTGAGTTCATCCATAGCGTCATGTTCCTCACACGCGAACGACTCGCGCCAGCATTATAGCACTGTGTGTACAGAGGCATTACCGCAACGCGGTATTAATGGCGGTTCCGAGCCTCACTGCAGGCCAGGTACCGGATGGCTCTCACACAATTCGGAGACCGTACGCAGAGTCTCTTCGCGCACTTGGCTACTCTCAGGACTCCTCAGCACCTTGCAGATCAGGCGCGCAACCGTGCGCACCTCATCAGCATTGAAGCCACGAGTGGTGATAGCAGGAGTGCCAACGCGTAATCCCCCGGCCAGAGCGGGTGGCGCGGTGTCATAGGGGATGCTGTTCTTGTTGGCGACTATGCCCGCAAGTTCAAGCGCCATACCAGCGTCTTTGCCGGTGATATTCAGAGAGCCAAGGTCAACAAGGACCAGGTGATTGTCCGTTCCACCACTCACGATGCGGAGCCCATCCTCTGCAAGAGTCTCAGCCATCACACGCGCGTTGAACACAACGGCTTG
>Ga0255384_10179_pt1 | contig 10059 bp, 8 predicted proteins | sample ANMaggSeSYBR01F7_FD_182106 | JGI IMG/M metagenome (GOLD analysis project Ga0255384, IMG submission 182106) | Sediment cell enrichment communities from methane seep in Santa Monica Basin, California, United Staets - ANME aggregate JGI... | ecosystem: Environmental > Aquatic > Marine > Cold seeps >... | reverse complement strand
ATGGCATACTCGGTTGCTCGGATTGAATGCTCTGACCCGTCAATAGGGTTCAGTATTTTTTTTATATCCATCACATTCTCCTTTCCAGCCTGTTTGCCAGGCTGATGTTGTATACCGTATTTTATTAAAGCTTCCCCTCAACAAGCTGTGGGGTTTGTGACCGTATTTCCGGTTTAACAGGCACGCTAAGTCAAAGTATCAAAGTCTTTCAATTAGAGGAGAGGATAATATCATTCAGGTTCACAACTTTCGTGAGATCCGTGAGAAGAGACAAAATCATTAATAGATTCATAATCCGAAATATAGGGTGAGTATACTGTTTTTTCAACATAATGTCACTTGATTTATTAAAAAATTAAAGTTAATATTGACAAAAATCTACCACAACGTGATACTTATCATTTCTTAGACATAGAACTGATGCATGAAGGGGAACTATCATGAGCAAAAAAAGGCATTATCATTTTGAAACAAGAGCGATTCATGAAGGGTTAAAAGATGCCACCTGGGATGGCGCTACCCTCCCGCCCATTTTTCAGACCGCTGCACATTACCACGAGACTGCGGACAGCTTGAGCAAAACATTTGCCGGTCAAACCGGAGAACACATTTACATGCGGTTGAGCAATCCCACAAGCCGATTTCTTGAACAAAAGCTGGCATCCCTGGAATCAGGAGCAGGCGCTGTTGTGACCGGCTCCGGAATGGCAGCCATTAACAATGCCTGTATGACCCTGCTTTGTGCCGGAGATGGCTTTATAGCCAGCAAATCACTTTTCATGTCTTCCTATACGCTTTTTACAAATATTTTTAAAAAATACGGTATTAGTGTAAAGCTTGTTGATCCGCTGAACCTTGATGAGATTGAACAGGCCATTAATGGAAAGACACGGTTTGTCTATATGGAGACCATCACCAACCCGGGAATGGAAATTGCAGACATCAAAAGTATAGCCGGCATTGCCCATACAAACGGCATACCGCTTCTGATTGATAATACACTGGCTTGTCCCTGGCTTTGCCGGCCCATTGAACTGGGAGCAGACATTGTATTGCATTCAACAACCAAATACCTGTCCGGTCATGGTGCTGCCATGGGAGGAGTGGTGGTGGATGCCGGGAATTTTGACTGGACCTGTGAAAAATTTTCTGATTTTGCTCCCTTTGTTGAACAAAAGGGAAACCTTGCATTTCTGCACAGACTGTTCAAAGAGTTTCATATCAACTTTGGCACCACACCCGCTCCGTTTCATTCTTACCTTACCGCCCTTGGATTGAATACTTTGGGCCTTCGCATGGAACGTCACATGGACAATGCCATAAAGGTTTCCAATTTTCTAAAAGAACAGCCAAAGGTTGAATGGGTCAACTTCCCGGGGTTTGAGAATCATAAATGCCATGAAATCGCTAAAGCTCAATTTGGCAACAAAGGCTTTGGTGCCATGCTCACTTTCGGGTTAAAGGACCAGGACGCCTGTTTCAGGTTCATTGATCATCTTGATATGATTTTAAACCTGGCCAATCTCGGGGACTGCAAAACCTTAATTATTCATCCCTACTCATCCCAGTACATCTCCTTTCCCCAAGACCTTAAAAACAAACTTGCAGACCCTCAACTGCTGCGATTGTCCCTTGGAGTGGAGCATGTTGAGGATATTTGTAATGATCTGGCCCAGGCCCTGGAAGCTGTTTAACTGATGAGTGAATATATTGATCAGGATCAAACCGGAGATAGTGTGAGTATTGTTGAAAAACAATTCTTTAGTTTTGCCGAACCGCCCGACAGGCTGAAGCTTGAAGGCGGAGCCGGCATCGGCCCTGTCACCATTGCCTATGAAACCTGCGGCGTCCTGAACAAGGATAAAAGCAATGTCATTCTTGTGCTCCACGCACTTTCAGGGGATTCTCACATGGCAGGATATTATGATCCCAAAGATGCCAAACCGGGCTGGTGGGATATCATGGTGGGCCCTGGAAAAGGAATAGATACGGACAAGTATTTTGTGATCTGCTCCAATATTATCGGCTCCTGTGCCGGATCAACCGGCCCCACATCCATAAATCCTGAAACCAGCAAAGAATATGGAACAAAGTTTCCTCTCATTACCATTGGCGATATGGTTGAAACTCAAAAAACTCTGATGGATCACCTGGAAATCAAATCTTTTTTATCGGTGATTGGCGGATCAGTCGGGGGCATGCAGGTGCTTGAATGGTGTGTCCGGTATCCGGGCATGGTCAGATCAGCCATTCCCCTTGCAACAACCACACGGCATTCAGCCCTTGCCATTGCCTTTAATGAAGTGGCCCGGCAGGCCATCATGGCTGATCCCAACTGGAATGAGGGTCATTATTATTCAGGCAAAAAGCCGGATATGGGTCTTGCCATTGCCAGGATGATCGGGCACATCACTTATCTTTCCGATGAGTCCATGCGCCAAAAATTCGGTCGCAGGCTTCAAAACAGATCTGCCTTAAGCTTTAAGTTCGGTGCTGAATTCCAGGTGGAAAGCTACCTTCAATATCAGGGTAAAAAATTTATCGAACGTTTTGATGCCAATTCCTTTCTGTATATTACCAAGGCTGCCGATTATTTTGATCTGGCGCGGCAATATGGTTCAGGGTCTCTTGTTAAGGCTTTTTTAAAATGCAAATCAAAATTTCTGGTCGTCTCTTATACCTCTAACTGGCTCTACCCCACATATCAATCAAAAGAGATGGTAAAAGCCATGAAAAAGAACAATCTGGATGTCAGTTTTTGCGAAATTGATGCCCAATGGGGGCATGATGCCTTTTTACTTCCCAGTGACAGGCTTGATAATCTGATCAAAGGCTTTTTAAGGAGTGTATTCCATGAAACATGATCAGCTCAGATATGACTTAAAAATCATTGCCTCATGGATTGAATCCGGATCAAAAGTGCTGGGGTTAGGTTGTGGCGAAGGAGACTTGCTTTTTTGGCTCAAAAAAGAAAAAAAATGTAATGGAACGGGGCATAGAAATAGAAGAACCCAAGGTGGTAAAATGTATTGAAAAGGGAATCTCGGTTTTACAGGGGGACATTAATGAAGAGATTGAAGATTACCCGGACAATACTTTTGACTATGCCATCTGTTCCCAGACCCTTCAGCAGGTCTATGAACCGTCAAACCTGATCCATTCCATGATGCGGGTGGCAAAAATGGGTGTGGTCAGTTTCCCGAATTTTGGCCATATTAAGATCAGGATGCAATTGGCATTTACCGGCAGGGCACCGGTAACAAAGGAACTTCCTTATTCATGGCATGACACCCCTAATATTCGGGTTCTAAGCCTGAATGATTTTGAAAAATTTTCCAACCAGGTCGGATTTAAAATTCTGAAAAGAGCTGCCATTAATACGAAAAACAACCATGGCCAAGGCAAAATGGTAAACTTTTTGCCCAATTTGTTTGCCACTTATGGCATCTTTTTAATCGGCAGGGAATAGACATGGAATAATCTGGAAAGCAATAGCAGGCAGGCGTCTTGAATTAAAATTGGGGTAAAATCTTTATTACTACCAAGGTAATATCATCTTCAACATTAACGTTGTCCTGAAATTTGATTAATGATTCGATGATGGTGTTTAGAATTGATTTGGCATCAAGGTTGGCGGTTTCTCTGATGATGGTATAGATAGGTTCTTTTCCAAACATTTCACCTTTTGGGTTACGTGCCTCCCAAATGCCATCGCTCCCGAGAACAATAATTTGCCCATTTGCAAGGTTTTGTTTCTCATTTTCTCCATACTGCCAGTTTTCATCTACACCCAATGCTATTCCGGCACCTTTTAATTGAGAAATTTTATCAGTCTTTGGATCATAAAATATGGCGGGATCATGCCCGGCACGTACCCATTTTACACTTTTGCATGCTTTATCAAAAATCATATAAAACATAGTCATAAAACTACCAGAGTCTACGACATCTCTTGCAAGCTGCCGATTTATATCTGAAATAACCTGAGAGATGGTACCGGGTAAGGCCAGACGCTGATGAAGAAAAGCCCGGGCAGTTGCCATTAGAAGTGCAGAGGAGATACCATGCCCGGAAACATCACCTAAAACAATTCCAATTTTTCCTGCTCTATTTTCATCAAACTCAAAAAAATCATAATAATCTCCACCGGTCTCATCACAATAGATACTTTTGCCGGCAATATCCAATCCTTCAAAATCAGGATCATATTTTGGCAGAAGATTTTGCTGAACTTCCATTGCTATTTCCAGGGATTGGCGCATCTGATCCCGCTGCTTTAGACCTTCCACCATTTGATTAAACGAATGTATCAGGTTACTGATCTCATCTTTTCCCCGGGGAACAAGATGGATCTCCAAATCACCCGATGCAACCATAGCAGAACCTTTCACGACTGATAACACAGGGGTGATAATTCGACGGCTGAGGAAAAAAAGCGTTCCTATAACCAGGAGAACGGCGACCAGACCGAATCCTAAAAACACCCTCGTATTTAAGCGCCAATATTCTTTATGGATCAGTTCAAAAGTACGCCTGACATCAAGAATAATCTTAACGGTAGCCACTATATCTCCTATGCGGTTGCTAATCGGAAAAATGATCTCAATGACCGGTATATCAGGCTTTCCAGATTCCAGTTTGAGGGTTTTGATTTCCCGCTTTATCAAAGGACGGCCAGAGGTTATCACTTTTTGAAAATCGCCGGTTGAGTGTGTTTGCCCTATCTTCTCCGGTCTGGTGTGATCTAAGATTTGACCCTGGGGATCCTGCACCACTACTCTGATAATTGTAAAGTTCAAGTTGCTTTCCAAAAACTTCGCCCGTTCTTCTATCAATTCTGTTAAACGTTTAGATTCTCTATTCGTCACAAACCGGCGTACCGATGTCTCCATAGCGGAAAGGAAGATCGTCGCCTTGTTTTCTACCTCTTTCATGGCTACCTTTTTCATACTTTGTTGGAAGAGGTAGCCGCTCAATACCAGAGAAACCAGTGTAAATCCGATGACGATAAGAACAGACTGTGTAAATATGCTGTTATAAAAATGATATTTTTTTTCCATAGTGGCAGCAGGGTCCCATGAAGGCACTACAAGTCATCAAAAAATAAATATCAGTTTACAATATATTGTATTGCAAAGCAAATTTATTTTAATCTACATACGATTAACCTGGTAAACATTCTTTCTTGTTTGAAACCGAGTTGTTCGGTATAATCTTTTTGTATCATCCTTATGACAAAGCGAACATCAGGATTAACGCAATTCATAACCCAAATTTTTTTAAAGAAAGGAGTCAGCATGAAATCATTTGACTGGAATCCGGGAAGCCTTCTTGAAATGTCCGGCTCTTACTGGAAAACCTGTACGCTTCATACCAGTGTAAAACTTGATATTTTCACAGCTATCGGATCTGATGCCTTATTTGTTGATGAAATCAATGAAAAACTAAAGATGGACAAACGGGGTCTTTTCCTGCTTTTAAATGCACTGTCTGCATTAGAGCTTCTTGTAAAAAAAGATGGAAAATATTCCAATTCTCCCCCGGCCTTAACTTTTCTTTCAAAAAAATCACGGCAATATATCGGGTTTATGATCATGCACCACCATCATCTGATGGAATCATGGCACAAAATGGATAAAGCCATTATTGAAGGCAGGCCAACAAGGAACCGTTCTTCTTTTTCCGATGAAGAACGGCGCGAAAGCTTTTTAATGGGTATGTTCAACATTGGCATGGCTGTTGCGCCGGAACTGTCAAAAAAACTTGACCTGTCCGGTTGTAAAAGGCTTCTTGATTTTGGTGGAGGCCCCGGGACTTATGCCATTCATTTTTGCCTTGCCAACCCAGAATTAAGCGCCTCTGTTTATGACCTTAAAACCACCCGTCCCTTTGCTGAAAAAACCATTAAAAACTTTAAAGTATCAGACCGGGTCGAATTCATATCAGGAAATTATATCGAAGATGAATTTGCTTACCCCAATTCTTTTGATGCTGCCTGGCTCTCCCACATCCTCCATGGGGAAGGACCGGAACAGGCTCAAAAAATCATTGGAAAAGCGGTTTCGGCCTTAAAGCCTAAAAGCAAAATTTACATTCATGATTTTATCCTGAATGATAATATGGACGGCCCGTTATTTCCGGCTCTTTTTTCCATCAATATGTATTTAGGAACACCAAAAGGCCGGGCATACAGTGAACCCCAGATATCCGACATGCTAAAAGCACACGGGATAAAAGACATCAAACGGCTTTCTTTTACAGGACCGACCCAGTCCGGTATTTTAAGCGGTATCACTTCATAAAAATGAATTATACTGAAAAGCAAGATGGAGTGACATATGAGTTTTTATAAGGATGGGAAAAAAGTATTATCTGAGCTTGACAGCTATTACAACCAGAGTATCAATAAAGAAAAACCGGTAATCAAACAACTGACCATCAGCGAACTTCATGAAAAATTAGGCCTTGCCACCCACCTGAAAAAGGGGGATTTATCCGATGAAAGGATTGATTCCTTCATAAAAGAGTATCTTGACAATACCACAAGACTGCACCATCCGGGATATTTTGCCCACCAGGTCGGTGTGCCCCATCCAACAGGTGCACTGGGGTCATTGATTGACGGATTTACCAACAATGCCATGGCTATCTACGAAATGGGTCCGGCTGCTGCTGCCATTGAATTTTTCATGGTCAATTACCTGTTGGAAAAAATCGGATGGGAACCCATGCCCACGGATATTAAAAAAAGACTGACTTTTTTTCATGGCAGCGGTGTGTTAACCCATGGGGGTTCCCTTGCTAATATGACAGCACTTTTAACCGCTAGAAATTGCCTGGACAGCTCTATTAGAGAAAAAGGCAATCCCTCTGATCTTGTTATTCTTGCCCCGGAAACATCCCATTATTCAATCGCCAAGGCAGCTGGGATTATAGGGATTGGTGAAAACAATGTAATTCGCCTTAAAACAGACTCCTGTGGTCGGGTGATGGTTTCAAAATTAGACAACGCTTTTCAAAAGGCCGCCAACAAAGAAAAACGAATTGTCGCCCTTGTGGCCAATGCCTGCTCCACAGGCACGGGGCTTTATGATCCCATTGATGAAATTGCTGACTTTTGCAGCGAAAAAAGGATATGGTTTCATATTGACGGTGCCCATGGCGGAGGTGCACTTTTTTCCAATAAATACAAACCATATCTTAATGGCATCCAAAAAGCGGATTCCATGATCATTGACGCTCACAAGATGCTGAGAACCCCTTCTATATGTGCCGCTTTTCTGGTAAAAAATGCTGCTGCCCTGGAACATACGTTCGAACATAAGGCAAGCTACTTATTTCATGAAAAAAAGCAACCCGGATTTGATTTTATCGGGCAGGCAATTGAATGCACAAAGACAGGGCTTGGTTTAAAATTTTATATGACCCTTGCAGCCATTGGTGAAAAAAAGATAGAACGCTATATTGATACTGCATATGATCTTACACAGCAGGCTTTTGAGCATATTAGCGCACAACCTGATTTTGAAGTACCCTGTAACCCTGAAAGCAATATTCTGTGTTTCAGGTTTGATGCAACCGATGATGTCCAGATCATGTTGCGGGATCATTTAATTGAAGAGGGCAGCTTTTATATTTCCTGCACCGAGTTAAATGCTAAGAGATATCTTAGAATTGTCATTATGAATCCTGAATCAAAATTAAATGACATTAAGGACTTGGTAACGTCAATCCGGCAGGTATTTGCAAAGCATTTTTCTAAATAATTTTTGACTAGTCATATATCTTAATGTATACTTGCGTCATATATTGAACTTGATATTTTTTCATTTGATCACGGATTCAATAATAGCTTTCATAATTTAGCGTTTTAAAGTAAAAAAAACTTTTTTATACAACACCTGACGTTTATCAAAAGAAAGGATCAGCCATGAAGGATCAGTCCTCACAGGTATTTCTTCAACGGGCAAGGGTGATAAATTTTATCAGAAAAATGGCATTTATCTGTTTTATTATCGCTCTTTTTTACTCTTTGGCTGCTGTTGTTTATTCAACCAAGGTTATTTATAAGGTCAAACTCAACTATGCGGTTATCCTTGAGCAGTTTGGCGGGCAACGGCAGGCGGTAACAGATGTTGGGTGGCATTACAGGCTTCCCTTTTTCACAAAGCTTGAGAAAGAAGTCCCTTTAATGAATCAGAATTTATATCTTGGCGGGAGTTCCGCCCCCATAAAAATCATTTCCCAGGAAAGTATCGCCCTTTGGACGTCTGCTTTAATGACATTTAAAATAAAAGATTTAAAGGTTTGGGGGATTGAGAACCTTTCTCCTGAAATTCTTCTCCAGGGAGATTTTGACGGTATTGCCAAAGACACCCTGCAGGCCCAGGAAGTCAATAAGCTCATTAGTGAAAGGGAAAAAATAAAAGAAGAAATTTTCCAGGCCCTGAAAAATCGCCCCATCAATAAAAACGGCCCGACCATTGAAGACAAATTTGGTATTGAAGTGGTCAGTTTTGTGCTCAATGAAACCCGGTTTGGCGATAAACTGATTGAAGCAACAGAGGAAAAAAAGCGACGTCAGCTTATCGCGGAAGCTGATAATTATGCGGCAGACCAGGAAGCCGATCGGATCAAAAAGCTGTATAAAGCATATCTTGAGGGTATCCGATCCCTTCACCTTGCTTTGGGTGGATCTGACAAACTAAGTGTAAACCCGGCATTGTTTGAATTTTTATCCCAGCAAAAATGGGCCACTGCCTATGAAAAGAACCAATCGGAGCAAAAAACCTTTGTCCTTCATGGAGCAGGCCGACCACCCTCTCTAACGCTGCCTCCCCTGTTCCGAAAAAAAATAAACACCCCCTTTGATAAACAATTGATAAACAATAAGGATAAGACTTCATCACAGGCTGTTTTGAAAACACCTTAACTGCAAGCTGATTTTATCTTGCCCCGGGAGTTGGGTATGGCAAAAAGAACCACAAAAGAAAAAACATTTATCAGGCTTCCTGAAGAATCCATAAAAAAGATAGAAGTGCTTGTGACGACATGGAGTTATGATACCAAAGCCTTTGTCAGATCCCGCCTGAACCAGTACAAACAGCCCCATCCCTTGATTTCATTCGTAAAAGAATCCTTTTTTCTTCTTTTTTTTATGAGATGGAAAAAAAGGAAAATGAATGTGTTAAATAATCCTGAAATCCTCAGGGACTGGAAAAAACGATTTTTATATTCAGGGGAGATCAATCCCGGGGCCTCCTGGAATATGATTATTGAAAAAGAACTGACAAAACCTGAATACCATTATCTGATTGCCGTACTGGATAAGGAACTGACAGACCTTCATGTTCCTGTTGAATTTGAAGAGACTTTTGAAAAAATATACCGGGCTCATATCAGGAAGGAACATATTGAAGATCCTGATGTTCCCAAAGCCCCGATTATTCTGATAGAAGGCACCTCGGGCAGCGGTAAAAGTGCTACGGTCAGGGAAACCCTTGAAAAGGTGATATTTAGAAATGAAGTCATTCCCATGGTTGACTGGAAAAAGAAAAAAGAAGAAATCCTTGCCAGGCACAGTCTTTTTACAAGCTTGGAAGAGGTTGACCCCGAATTTGCCATGAAGATTGCAAGAAAAAGAAAACAGGCATTTTATAACCGTCTTGCCCGAATTCCGATTTTAAGGCGCCTATTTAAAAAACGGATCATGAACAACCTGACTTATTTTGAAGAACGGGGGATTACAGTTGATTCCTCTATTATCACACCCAATGATTATCAGACCGCTTTAGCGGGCGAACCCGGCAATTATCTCAAACGGGCCATGGGCCACCCCAAAGTAACGTCCATCCGCCACATAGAAGAGGCCCATTCCGCCTTTGGAAAGTCAGAGGCCAGCTATGGCAGCGGCGGGGTTGAAAAACAGCAGAGAACTCTGATTGACACCTCCAATATCGTCCTGGATGAAATAATTGAAGGAAGAAGGGACTGCTTTATCATTGCCACCAGTGACCAGACCCATCGGTTTGATTCAGCCATTTACCGAAGATTTGTGGA
>Ga0255384_10178_pt1 | contig 10093 bp, 5 predicted proteins | sample ANMaggSeSYBR01F7_FD_182106 | JGI IMG/M metagenome (GOLD analysis project Ga0255384, IMG submission 182106) | Sediment cell enrichment communities from methane seep in Santa Monica Basin, California, United Staets - ANME aggregate JGI... | ecosystem: Environmental > Aquatic > Marine > Cold seeps >... | reverse complement strand
TACAGGGAGTATATCCATTTATCAAGCAACTAGACGAAGAAATTTCGAAACATGCACCTGAATGGCCTCTGGATCAAGTTGCTGTGATTGACCGCAACATATTGCGGATAGCCACGTGGGAATTTGCAGTAAGCAAAAAAACACCATTGAAAGTGGCCATTAATGAAGCGATTGAGTTAGCAAAAATTTATGGCACTGATAGTTCTCCCAGATTCGTGAATGGGGTATTGGGTAGTCTGGCATTGAAACAGGAGACAATCTACCAACAATTTAATTCGATTGATTCGAATATGGAATGAAAATTGCAATGCTGTATTCAGCTCAAGACCGGCAAAAAAGAATACCGCTTTGAGTTCAGGACTTAATCATAGAGCCTGTCAGGCGGTTTTTTTAATTCTAACCCCATGGAGGATTCATGCGGAAACTCACTCTCATAATAATTCTCTTCATAATACCTTTCATTGGCAGCAGTTGTGGAAACCAGGCTAGAGAAGAAGTCGAGAATCCAGTAACCATAGAAGAAGAATCAAAAGAATTGCGCAAGTATGTGGAGATTAATTTCTCTACTCATGTGCCTGTTCATACAAGTGAGAATGAAGCAGTTCACCTTCAAATATTAGATGAGATTACCGGATTATTATTAAATTCTGTAACTTATGAAATGAGTCGAGACGATGCTGGTTTGTATGTTGCAAATATTCCTGTTCCGATCAACTCCGTAGTCAAATATCGTTATACTATTGGCGATAGCCAGACAGATATAGAGTTTACCCCGATGGGACAACCTGTGAGATACCGGATGATGCATGCATATCAAGAGATGGTAATCGAGGATACCGTAAGTACATGGACTGGAGAATTCACAGGTAATTACGGCCGGATTTCCGGGATTGTTGTGGATGGAAAAGGCACCCCGATGGGTAATTCACTTGTTCTTGTGGCTGGGAATCAAACGTTGACGTCAAATGATGGCAGCTTTTTGATTGATGGGGTTGTAATTGGAAAGCATCATCTCGTTGTTTATAGCCTCCATGGAACCCATGAAGTGTTTCAACAGGAAGTTGTGGTTGGCACAGATATGGAAACACCTGTAGGTGTCACAGTTGTTGCCAGTAAATTTGTACAGGTTACTTTTCATCTTACCGTACCCGATGACTCGTTTTCCAAACTTCCTATTCGACTAATTGGCAACCAGTATCAAACGGGAAATGTTTTTACAGATTTGGTCGGTGGGATCAGTGTTCCTGCATCGAGAGCACCCTATTTGGAATATATTGGCGGGCGACAACATGAGATTGTTTTTCAACTTCCAGTTGGTTGCGACTTTCGTTATAAATATTCTCATGGTGATGGTTTTTGGAGTGCAGAGGTTTCTAGTGATTCACGGTTTCCTGTGCGGCAACTAATTGTGCCTGATAACGATGTTGACATGTATGATACGGTAGAGAGCTGGAATTTGAGCCAGAAGTCACCCGTCTCATTAATTGTAGAGGTACCAGAGAATTTTCCAGAAAATAACTCGGTTTCTATCCAATTACGTCCGTATGATTGGATGACACCAATTCCTATGTGGCAGATTGATGAAACTCATTGGTTCTTTCCATTGACTTCACCCTTAAGTTATTTTGAAGGATTGAATTATCGATACTGTTTGAATGATGATTGTGATCGCACTCCTGAAGTAAACATGGAGGGTCTGATGGTTCAACGACAGGTGGATATCGGAGACGTGCCTGTTAATATTGAAGATCGTATTGTTAATTGGCGCTGGTATGATAAGAAGTCTGATTATGGGGAAGCGTTTTCTGTGACAGCTGATAAAAAACAACAGGATTTTTTCTACGGTTATGAAGCAGAAGCCAATGCTCATGTTGCTGTGCAACCAAATATTGCTCAGGGGATTGAAGTTGCTGCGGAATCAAACGCAAACGTTATCATCTATTCACCCGTTTGGTTTTTCTCCCGGATTAATTTGCCGAATATTGAGCCTGTAATTGGATCGACATTGAATGATTCTGATTTAGAACAACAGATAGATTGGACGGGTCAATCCGCTATGAAAACCGGTCTTTTTCCTTCAACAAAATATGGGCGATTTGAAGAATTCTTTTGGCAGTATGCGGCGAAGGATTTCGGATGGTGGGGGAGTTGGTTTGATCGCTATCGCAGGTTTACAAGCCATTATGCTGATGTTGCTGAAAAAAAGAATGTCGACTTATTCGTGGTGGGCGAACCATTATTGATTGATGCATTTGAGCAATATCAGAGCGCTGCTTCTCATCAGGGATTTTCAGGGAACGAATTTGAAGATTTCCTGATCTTGATGGTTCAGGATGTGCGTGATCAATATTCTGGACAATTGTTCTGGTCTATTAATTATGATGGCAGTGAAGACTCATTAGTTGTTCCAGATGGAATTGGTGAAATCGTTGATGGCTATTATATTTTATGGAATGTGCAGAATGAAAGCAAAGCTGCTTTAACTTCTGAGAATTACGCACCAATTTTCATGGAAGATTTGTTAAAAGTGGAATCACTTTCCGACGAGAATCATATGATTCTACTTGGGTTTAATTACCCCGCGATCACCGGAGCTGAAAGAGGTGGAATTGATCAGGGAGATACGTTTGAATCATTTGAAAACATTAATGATTTTTCTATCTTTACTGTTGATGAACATACCCAATCAATATTGTATTCTATTGCATTAAATGCGGTCGAATCACAGGATTGGATTGATGGATTTATTTCAAGAGATTATTCATTGAGTAGTGAGGCGCCAGATCCGTCTCCTTCAATTCGAGGGAAAGCTGTTGAGACCCTGATTGAACATTGGTTTGGTGCGTGGACTCTCCCTTAGATAAAGAGCAATACCAGCGCGCTTAGAAGCAGAAAGGGGCCATAAGGAAGAGCGTATAAATGTTTCTGCTCCTTATTCAGGAAACCGACGATAAGAACGAGGCCGCTAATCAGCCCACCCAATAAGATCGCGAAAAAGAGACCTCCAATAATTCCGGGCCAACCAAGCATTGCGCCCAGAACGGTTGAAAGAGTTACATCACCAAAACCTAAGGCGACATCGTCGATGGGTTCTTCTCGTTTGCGATTTAAAAACTTTATAAAAACAAATCCTAATAAATACAAGAGATACATGATGCTGAATCCGGCAAGGGCACCAAAAACCATATTCAAAACGCCATGTCTCACCGTACCGATGACACCGCCAAGTATTAACCCAAAAGCGCTTGTAATATGGAGTATCAGTCGGTGTTCGAAGTCAATTACAAAAACCAGAACGAAGTAAGCAACCATAATTGCCGATAAAATCAGATTCATTCTTGGGTGGTTGCGAACCACTAAAAGAATTTCAAGCGCAGGTAGGAAAAACATTACGATCTTGTGCCTGCGGGAGAATGGTTTTCCACACCCTTCGCATACAGAAAGAGTTATATAATCTCTTAATTTCCGGGGATGTTCACAGTTCGGACATTTCGGATTTAATACTGTAGGTGACGATGGAAGAGTATCTGATAAGTAATTGGCGATGACAGCGAAAAGATAACCAAAAATTGCTAAGGGGAAAACCAGAAAATACCTCATTCTTACTCCGTAATATCTGCAAAATGCATTGAAACCATTGTTGTGTTTGATACAATCTTACTACATTTCTATAATCAGGAATTCTTTATGAAACCAAACCAACTTGATAATTTACTGTCTCAGTGGCAGAAAGAGCCGACTATTCGTGAAAATATTGACCATTGGCGAATATCAAGGGCATCAATGGGTGAATACGCCCCATTTCCTGCTGATCTTGAACCAGCTTTTGTAGAGAAACTGCAAAGGGATGGAATCAATAAATTGTACAGCCATCAACGCGAAGCATGGGATGCAATTAAACGACACGAGAACATCGTGATGGTAACAAGTACCGCAAGTGGGAAAACCCTCGCATATACACTACCTGTAATTCAGGCAATTCGGAAGGATAAAAATGGTACCGCTTTTTTTCTATTCCCAACAAAAGCTCTGGGTGCCGATCAACTGGATGGTCTGCAAGAGTGGAACATGGGTGAGAATATAATTAAGAGTGCAAGTTATGATGGCGATACTCCATCTTCTCATCGGAAAACAATTCGAAATGAAGCAAACATTATCTTGACCAATCCAGATATGCTCCATATTGGGATATTACCGCATCATACACGATGGGAACGTTTCCTTCGCAATTTAAGGTATATTGTGATTGACGAGATGCACATATACAGGGGAGTATTTGGGTCTCATTTTTCAAATGTTATGCGTAGGTTAAAGCGAATCACAGATTTTTATGGTGCATCGCCCCAATTCATCCTGACTTCTGCAACGATTGCAAATCCAGAAGAACATGCTTGCAGGTTGATTGATAAAAGTGAGGTGACATTAATAGACCATGACGGGGCACCCCATGGTGATAAGCATTTTCTTCTCTATAATCCACCAATCATCAATGAAGATTTGGGAATCCGCTTAGGTGCATCGGTCGAAGCGATCCGTCTGGTAAGCGAATTGTATGACAAAAAGGTCCAGACAATCTTATTCTCGCGAACAAGGCGGGGCGTTGAGATTATTCTGAAGCAATTAAGGGGGAGAAAACGTGGTATAGATCAATCTTTCCGAGCTTACCGCAGTGGATATCTGGCGGGAGAGCGTCGGGAAATTGAAGCTGATTTGCGGTCAGGAACAACACAGGTTGTGGTCTCAACAAGTGCGCTCGAACTGGGGATTGATATTGGCGGAATGGACGCCTCCGTTCTTGTCGGGTACCCCGGGACGATCGCTGCAACACTTCAGCAGGCAGGAAGAGCCGGACGAGGATTATCAAGCTCTTGTGCGGTTTTGGTAGCTTCTGCAAATCCTCTCGACCAGTATCTTGTTCAGCATCCTGAATTTATTTTTGATAAAACCCCCGAGAAAGTGTTAATTAACCCAGACAATTTGTTAATCCTGCTAAAGCACATGCGTTGTGCCGCATTTGAGCTGCCATTTAAAAAAGAAGACCATTTTGGGCGGTTAGACCCAGCATTGTTTGCCGCATTAATCCAGGTGTTAGTAGATGCAGGTTTTCTGTTTGAAGGGCGGGAAAAATATTTCTGGATTGAGGAACAATATACGTCGGGGCAAATTTCTTTGAGATCAACCTCCGAAAGTACCTTTATATTAGAGCTTGAAGAAGAGGGACGAAGGAAAATTGTAGGCGAGGTTGATGAAATCAGCTCCTATTGGATGGTGCATCCTCAAGCGGTGTACCTGCATGGAGGAGATGCCTATTATGTGGAGTCCTTAGATTTTGAAAAAAAACGTGCATTATTAAGTCGCTTTCGCGGTGACTATTATACTGAAGCTTTGAAAGATGTCACATTAGAGAAAATCGGTGAACCACAACGAATACGAGAGGTGCAGGGGGCAGCAATATTTTTTGGTGAAATAATGGTGACCTCTCAAGTAGTTGGTTTTCGGAGAATTAGTTGGGTGACACGTCAGATCATGGACATCACAGATCAATTAATGCCGGCAAACGAATTGCGAACGACAGCTTATTGGATTAAATTAGAGGATTCACTGGTCAATACTTTGCGTGAAGAAGGATTATGGAATAATGATGCCAATGAATATGGCCCGACCTGGAACGCAATTCGGAAGCTGGCTAAACGGCGGGATGAATTTCGATGTCAGCACTGCGGTTCAAAGGAGGGCGATGTTTTATTACACATACACCACAAGCAACCGTTCAGGAGTTTTGAATCGCCTGAACAGGCCAATCGATTGGAAAATCTAGTAACCCTATGTCCATCGTGTCATCATGAAGCTGAAAACAGCTTGCGTATGCGAAGTGGATTGAATGGTCTGCGCTATGTATTGCATAATCTAGCGCCATTGCATCTAATGTGCGATATGGGAGATTTAGACTCCGATTATGATGCCAAATCAACGATTGCGGATCAGAAACCAGCCATTGTTATCTATGAACAAATTCCTGGCGGGATTGGTTTGACCGATGCTCTTTTTGATGTGCATGATCAAATTGTTCGGGACGCCTATGATCTTGTTTCGAATTGCAGCTGTAAAGCCGGTTGTCCCTCTTGTGTAGGACCAGTCGGCGAAAATGGGACGGGAGGAAAGGAAGAGACATTGGCGCTGCTGGGGTGCTTATGCGGACTGGATAGGGAGGATATTCGTGGAATCATTGGCTGATAAACTTCGATCTCTGGGCGTTGATTTTGGAAAAAAAGGAATAAAAAATAAGGCCGAAGGGAACGTTTACAAAAAGGAGGGCATCGAGACCTATGTTGATGGGGTGGAAATCGGAAATAATTTCGGGACTTGTTTCTTGGTCACAACTGATTATCCATTAACCGAGTCATGGGGTGATTATCCAGTGTACGCACCGGTGGACCACAGAAAAATATTGCAGGTATCCAAACTTGACGCAGAACAAGAAAACCCTTTAGCTCAGATGATTTTTATGGATACTGAAACCACTGGCTTAGCTGGGGGTACTGGAACGATCGCTTTTATGGTGGGATTAGGTTTCTACACGGACGATAATTTCAGGGTGTATCAATTTTTTCTACGTTCACCTGAAGATGAACCCGCCATGCTGGCGGCAATTTCTGGGGTGATGGAAGGAGAAGGGAAGAAGATCGTTGTAAGCTTCAATGGGAAATCATTTGACACCCCATTGTTAAATACCCGCTATATGATAAATGGAATTGACTCTCCTTTTGCAGGATGTCAGCAAATTGATTTGCTGCATCTCGCCAGGCGATTGTGGAAGAAGAGGCTCCCCAGTCGAACTTTGGGTTTTTTAGAAAACGAAATTCTCGGTTTTTATAGGTCAGAAGAAGAGGTTCCTGGGTGGATGTGCCCTGAGCTTTATTATTCTTATTTGAGAGAACAAAAAGCGGAAGGCGTTTCGCATGTTTTTTATCATAATGCGGTCGATATTGTTTCCCTAGGCGTTTTGGAAATCCATATGGCCCAGTTGCTGAATAATCCCCTAAAGAGTGAGCCTATTCACAAACTTGATCAATTATCGATTGGTAAGCTGTTTTATGATATGGGTGATGTTGAAAAAGCGTTGCAATTGTATGAGGAAGCCATTGATAAAAGTCTGCCAGAACATTTTTACGTTGATGCTTTGATGGAGTATGCTGGAATTTTGAAACGGCGAGGAGATTGGAAGAAAGCAATTGGTCTTTGGGAAAAAGCTGCGGAGCTGGACTGTTTGAACGCCTGTGAGGAACTGGCGAAGTATTATGAACATCAGGAAAAATCCTATGAGACGGCATTGCCGTGGGTCAATCGCGGATTTGAAATTCTTGAAAAGTTCCCCCAACATCATTATCAGACGCAGCAATTGAATGATTCTTACCAGCATCGATTGGAAAGAGTACTGGGTAAATGGCGAAAGAATCATGGAGGATGAATCCTTGCCAAAGGGGGAATGGATGCGGTATAATCGTCAAGTCATCGGGGCGTGGCACAGCCCGGTAGTGCGCACGGTTCGGGTCCGTGAGGTCGCCGGTTCAAATCCGGCCGCCCCGACTATATAATAAAATCTCAAAAACGGAAAACCTTTTGAGATTTTCATTATTTAAGGGAGAAAAAATAGTTACAGAATTAACCTTTATTCCAAGTATACTGAATAGAGTAATTTCAAAAGCATCAATAAGAGGAGATATTTATGGCTGACCTGTCAAAACAATTTCGATATGATACTTCTGGAGAATGGTTTAAAGGGAATACCCATTCTCATAGCACTGCCTCTGATGGTGGGAAGACATTCCTGGAACTGGCAGATCTGTATCATTCTGCACAATATGATTTTATGTTTCGGACTGATCACTGGGTGTGCTCCGATGTCGAAAATGATGACGAGGAATATCCAATATTGTGGCTGGATGGGATTGAATTGGATGGGCATGCTGAGGATGGGGAGTACTTTCACGTCGTTTGTTTGGGGAAATTAAAGAGTATTGTAAGAGAGGATGGATTAGACGGCGCAATTGCGAAAGCACAGGAACAAGGGGCATTAACCATTCTGGCTCATCCGGTATGGTTGGGCAATTCGTTGGATGATTGTTCTCGTTGGAATCTTGACGGGGTAGAAATCTACAATCATGTTTGCCATTGGATGAATGGGAAAAGCAATGGTCTGGCTCATTTTAATGCTGGACTAAGTGAAAAGTCTGGATTTTTGGGATTCGCGTCCGATGATACACATCTGCAGCCCGGGTTTCCAGGATGGAATGGGGGTTGGATATGGGTCAATCTGAAGGAAATTAACCGGAAAGCGATATATAAAGCAATTCGTAGTGGGAATTATTATTCGAGCTGCGGCCCAGAAATTCACTCGATGGAATTCGATGGCAAGTTTCTAAATTTAAAGACTTCACCGATCCAATTTGCCCGTCTATCTGGTTTTCGGTCAGAAGGTCAACGAATTGGTGCATGGGACGGCTCTCTAATTGAAGAATTTAGCATGGAACTTCCGGTTGATTGGAAATATGTATATCTTGAGATTGAAGACGAATGTGGCCGCCGTGCATGGACCAATCATTTATTTACCGAAAAATAAGCAGCTTGATTAATCCAGTAATGATAAAATTGTCACAATATTGGTTATAAAGTTGCAGAGTTAGTGAAAAAGGTTTATAGGAATAAGATTATGGCTGAAGAAGTAAACAAAGTAATTTATTCGATGTATCGTGTCGGACGGCTCTATCCACCGAATAAGCAGGTGCTTAGGGATATTACCCTGGGGTTCTATTATGGGGCAAAGATAGGCGTGTTGGGCCTGAATGGTGCCGGAAAATCAACTTTGTTAAAGATCATGGCTGGCATTGATGAGGGTTACATTGGGGAGATTTCAAAATCGAAAGGATTCACCGTCGGGTACCTTGAACAGGAACCTCAATTGGATGATGAAAAAACAGTCCAGGAGATTGTTCAGGAGGCAATAGCACCAACGTTAGATCTTTTGCAACGGTTTGATGATATTAATGCAGAGTTTGCAAATCCTGATGCTGATTTTGATACTCTTTTGGATGAGCAGGCAAAATTGCAAGAGAAAATTGATCATCTTGACGCCTGGAATATTCAAAATCATCTTGAAATTGCAATGGAGGCTTTGGGGTGTCCACCGCCAAATACCTCGGTGAAGATTCTTTCAGGTGGTGAGCGCCGCAGAGTGGCATTGACACGTTTGCTTTTAACAGAGCCGGATATATTACTGCTGGATGAACCAACAAATCATCTCGATGCTGAATCGACAGCCTGGCTTGAACGCCATTTGCGGGATTATAAGGGAACTGTTATTGCAGTAACCCATGACAGATATTTTCTTGATAATGTTGCAGGATGGATTTTAGAATTAGATCGCGGGTATGGAATTCCATGGAAAGGGAATTATTCATCGTGGCTGGATCAAAAACAAGAACGCTTGCGCGTCGAAGAGAAAACCTCATCAAAGCGTCAAAAAACCTTGCAGCGCGAATTGGAATGGATTCATATGTCGCAGAAGGCGAGACAGGCTAAAGGGAAAGCCCGTGTTAACGCCTATGAACAACTGTTGGGTCAGGAAGTCGAAAGTGCACGCGAGGATTTGGAAATTTATATTCCTTCCGGGCCACGGCTTGGTAATGTTGTCATTGAATTTGATCATATTGTAAAAGGATATGATGGGCGCAATTTGATTAATGATTTTACAGCAAGCATAGATCCGGGAAGTATCATCGGTGTAATAGGGCCGAACGGCGCAGGAAAATCGACTTTGTTGAAGATGATTTCTAACCAGGAAAATCCAGACCAGGGAAGCGTGAAAATCGGCGAGACGGTAGTCATGGCCTATGCAGACCAATCTCGTTCGCTGGACGCAGATAAGACGGTTTGGGAAGAGATTTCGGGCGGAGCTGACAACCTGCTGCTGGGAGATCGCAAGCAAAATTCCCGGGCTTATGTAGGTTCGTTCAACTTCGCCGGGTCTGACCAACAGAAAAAGATAGATACTTTGTCTGGCGGTGAGCGTAATCGAGTTCATCTGGCAAAGACA
>Ga0255384_10177_pt1 | contig 10112 bp, 8 predicted proteins | sample ANMaggSeSYBR01F7_FD_182106 | JGI IMG/M metagenome (GOLD analysis project Ga0255384, IMG submission 182106) | Sediment cell enrichment communities from methane seep in Santa Monica Basin, California, United Staets - ANME aggregate JGI... | ecosystem: Environmental > Aquatic > Marine > Cold seeps >... | reverse complement strand
AACCCGTATATTGACAACCTGGATGTCTCAACCGTACTGGGAGTCGACTTTATATTAGGACTTGAATATACTTTTGACGAGATACCACTCAACCTTTCTATTGACCTATTACCAAGTGTAAATCTGCTGGGTTACTCAGGCTGGGGAGGAATAAATGGTGGGTTATCAATTCGCTACGCATTCTGATAGCAGGCCAATTTGAACAGATTTTTTTGTCCGAAATTTGTACACAAAGATTTGGCATTTAAAAAAAAAGATGCTTTCTTTGCAACCGCTTTTTAAAGCAATTTTATTGGTCCGTTCGTCTAGGGGTTAGGACGCCAGGTTTTCATCCTGGTAACAGGGGTTCGATTCCCCTACGGACTACAAAAAAAGATAAGAAATTAAATCAGTAGAACTAAAGAAATGGCTAATCATCTATCAGCAAAGAAAAGAATAAGGCAATCTGAAGCGAGGAAAGAGCATAACAGGTATTATGCAAAAACTATGCGTCATGCTGTTAAAAAGCTGCGTGAAGTTTCTGAAAAAAAGGAGGCAAGCGAACTTTATCCCAAAATAGCGTCAATGCTTGACAAACTTGTTAAAACAAACGTAATTCACAAGAATAAGGCTGCAAACCTCAAGTCGTCACTTTCAAAGCACGTTCAAGGCTTATAAAATCACAAAAATATTTTTATTAATACAGGGTGTCTCAGTAACTTGAGATACCTTTTTTATTTTTTCTGTTTAAGCAATTTATTGACTATCTTGCTTAAGGAATAAAACTTAAGCTGTATGTCACTTAGTATAAAAGAGTGGGCTCTTGAAGACAGGCCCAGAGAAAAGATGTTATATAAGGGTATCGCAAGTCTTAGTGATGCAGAACTGATTGCGATATTGATTGGCTCGGGTAACAGTGAACAATCTGCGGTCGACCTGGCCCGGGATATACTTGGCCTGGCATCCAATAATCTCAATAAGCTGGGGAAACTCGGAATACACGATTTCAGCACTCTTAAGGGTATCGGGCCTGCTAAAGCAGTGAATATCATGGCAGCCCTAGAACTTGGAAGGAGAAGAAAATCGGCTGAACTGAATGATGATCAGAAGATAAAATCAAGCAATGATGTTTATACAATTTTTAATCCGCTCCTTTCTGATCTTAGCCATGAAGAGTTCTGGATTATTTATCTCAACCGTTCAAACCGTATAATCAGTCGTCTCAAGATAAGCCAGGGAGGCATAAGTGGTACCATTACTGATGTCAGGATCATAATGAAAAAAGGTCTGGAGCTACTTGCATCATCAATAGTAATATGTCATAACCATCCTTCAGGAAATAAAGAACCAAGCGAAGCTGATATAAGGATCACAGGCAAGATAAAAGAGGCCGCTGCTTTTTTTGACATTTCCCTTCTCGATCATATAATCGTAACTGATAACGGTTACTTCAGCTTTGCAGATAACGGAACTCTCTGACCCCGATGTTTGTCATCCCTGACCCTTTGTGCGTCCGAAGTCTCTACGGGCGAAGGCGCACGATCAGGGATCTATTTAACTCTTGTAACCTCCAGGTTATTTTTACATTCTGAGATCAGATCAGATATGCTTTTATTAAGCAGAGGATGAATAAAACCGGGGGCAATATCCATAAGAGGTTTGAGGACAAACATTCGTTCAGCAATCAAGGGATGCGGAATAACCAGGTCGGGGTGATCAATTATAACCCCATCAATAAAAAGTATATCGATATCAATAGTCCTTGAACTGTATCCTGTACCTTTTCTGGTCCGTCCAAGACTTTTCTCAATCATCATAACCCCCTTAAGAATATCAAAAGGATCAACTTCTGTCGACAGGCATACTGCCATATTCAGAAAAAAATTCTCCGGGACAAATCCCCATGGTTCGGTTTTATAGATTCCCGATTCGTTGACAATATTCCCCAATCTCTCTTTAATCAGCAATAAAGCATCATTCAGGTTCTTAAACCTGTCGCCCATATTGCTGCCAAGTCCCAGATAAACGAATGACATATCGGAAACCAATTTTCTGTTTATGTAAATATATTAATAACTGTTAAACCCTCAGAGGTTGTTATTGTTTTTTATATATTTATAGCCTCAATTATGGCTGTCGAAACAAGGAGAAAACAGATCTTAACAAACCCCGTAATAGTATTATTACTTAATGAGTAACGAACAGCCCGCCCAGATAAAGTTTTTTATACACAATAAAAAAGTTAGCAATGAAAAGTTTTCTTAAACAGACACTCGCAACAATAACCGGGATTATCATAGCAAGTATACTCTTTTTCTTTATCATGATAGGAAGCCTTAGCGTTCTGGTCGCTTCGGCAGATAAACCGACAACCATCTCAAAAAACTCGGTTTTGGTTTTAAACACCGGTTTGGCCATACCTGAAAGAGGACTTAATGATCCGTTCAGCACATTCGACCCTGTTGACTTCACCCTGAAACCAATGCCCGGGATTAATGACATAATCCGCAATCTCAAAAAAGCGGCACGTGATGAAAGGATTAAGGGGGTTGTTATTGAAAACGGACCCGCCCTTCATGGATGGAGTAAGGCAGAAGAGATAAGAAATGCCCTCAATAAATTTAAGGAATCAGGTAAGTTTGTATTATCATATACCGATTATTACCTGACCCAGGAATCATATTATATATCAACAGTAGCTGATAAAATCTTTTTGAGCCCGGTAGCAATACTGGAGTTTAAGGGAATAAGCTCTGATATTATGTTCTATAAGAAAGCCCTCAACAAAGTCGGGGTTAATGTCCAGGTGATCAGACATGGTACTCATAAGGGAGCTGTAGAACCATTCCTCGGGAATTCCCTGAGTAAGGAAAACAGGTCACAGATAACAAGATTTATTAACGGGATATGGGATAATGTAATAAGTGATATATCGTCAGACAGGGACATTTTGCCGGCTACTCTCAACAATATTGCCGATAATCTGTTGACTACCAACCTTAAGCAAGCTGTGGAGTTTAATCTGATTGACAGTCTCCTCTACAGGGATGAATTTAAACTTAGGGTTAAAACCCTTGCCGGTGGAGAAGAGGACGAAGATCCGAAATATATCAGTATGTCAAAATACAACAACGTTCATGTAAGTAAAACTGATGAACAGGAGACAAAAAACAAAGGCAGGATTGCTGTTGTTATCGCTGAAGGAACAATTGTTATGGGCAGGGGCACCGGTTCAAATATCGGAGGCAACCACTATGCATCAACAATAAGAAAAATAAGGGAAGGAGACAGATACGATGCAATTGTACTCAGGATCAATTCCCCCGGTGGCAATGCTATGGCATCAGATCTTATATGGAGAGAGGTTGACCTTGCAGCACAGGAGATGCCCGTTGTAGTATCCATGGGAAACTATGCTGCCTCAGGAGGTTATTATATAGCTGCTCCAGCGGATCTGATTTATGCCCATAATACCACACTTACCGGATCAATCGGGGTGTTTGGTCTGATCCCTGATGCAAGCGGACTCATGGAAAACAAGCTTGGCATCAATACCGAAACTGTTAAAACCAATAAATTATCAGACTTTCCGTCAATCTTCCGCAACCTCAATAATTATGAATTGGAAGTACTTCAACGAAATGTCGACAAAACATACGATGACTTTATCACTAAAGTATCGGATGGAAGGGATATTGAAAAAAGTATGGTCGATAAAATGGGTGAAGGACAGGTCTATAATGGTCCCGATGCTGTTAAGAAAGGCCTTGTTGACTCTATTGGCGGATTAGATGACGCTATTAAGGAGGCCGCCCGGATGGCAGAACTTACAGCATTTACTATAGTTGAGCTTCCAGTGGTTGAAGACACCTACACCAAGCTGATGAAGAGTCTCACCGGAGAAATAAAAAACAGAATAATAAAAAGGGAATTAGGCGCATTTGCCCCAATATACAATGATCTGAATGAGGTCAGGTCGCTCGAAGGTATCCAGGCAAGGATTCCCTACTTTATTAGTATTAAGTAAATAATGGCGGGACGTGAAAATATTACTATTTCCGTTATCATTGATCTACGGCCTGATAATCAGGCTCCGCAACTACCTGTATGATAACGAATTGCTTAAAAGTGTTGAGTTCGATGTACCTGTAATCTCCGTAGGAAATATAACAGTTGGAGGGACAGGCAAAACTCCTCATGTTGAGTATCTTATCACGATTCTTAAGGAAGACTTCAGTGTAGCAGTCCTGAGCAGGGGATATAAAAGAAAGAGTAAAGGTTTTATCCTCGCCGGTGATAATCAGGGAAGCTATGAGCTGGGGGATGAACCCGCGCAGATAAAGAGTAAGTTTCCGGAAATTATTGTAGCCGTAACCGGTAACAGAGTTGCCGGTATCAGAAACATTCTGAAAACAGACCCCGGTGTTGATGTAATTATTCTGGATGACGCATTCCAGCACCGCTCAGTAACACCTGGTATTAATATTCTGCTTACTGACTTTAATCGGTTAATGACACGCGATTACCTGCTCCCTATGGGAAGATTACGGGAGCATAAATATACCAGAAAAAGAGCTGATTATATTCTTGTAACTAAATGTCCATCAGAGATCAGCCCTCTCGATAGAAGGCTTATAGTAAATGAAATTCCGCCGGCATCACATCAATATCTTTATTTTACCACCATAAACTATCTTGAACCTGTAAATATTTTTAACCCTGAGGCTGTCGGACTGACTATGGATGATATACTTCAGTCAGGATATCATGTGCTTCTTATTACCGGGATAGCTTTTGCCGGGCCTGTAAAGGAACATCTTAATAAATTCTCCTCACATATTAAACACCTCGGTTACAGTGATCATCACTGGTTCAGTAAGAAGGAACTATATCATTTTGAAGAAGTTTACAACTCAATGCCCCGGGGAAACAGATGCCTTATTACTACCGAAAAAGATGCTGCCAGATTAAAAGAAATAACTAATATTGCCCAAAGATTTGATAATAATATTTTTTACTTACCGATAGTCATCACTTTTCTCAATGATGACATGGATGAATTTAACCACTTTATTGTTGATTATGTTAGAAAAAATAAACCAAACCGTATCCTTTCTCAGGGAGAAGGGGATCGATAAACCCTTTGCAGGTATTGTACTGGGAACAGGACTTGGAGGTCTGGTTTCACAGATAAAGAATAAAATTGAGATCAACTACTCTGAAATTCCAAATTTTCCGGTTTCTACCGTTGAAGGTCATGCAGGAAAATTAATTTATGGCGATTTCGGGACAAAAAAAGTTGTAGCTATGCAGGGTCGGTTAGTGCTGCAGTAAAGGTGGCTAATCCCTCAGGAAAATTATGTATCCCTATTGCCAGGGCAGTGAACATGCCCATTCTCATTAATTTGGTTTTAGAGTCTTTTTTTTCCATATCCTCAATTCTTTTTACTTCATGAGGGTTTTCTCCGGATGGAATTAACCTGTCGATAAGTGCAATAAACAGAATGCCGGCAAAAAAGGAGATTACTGTAAGCCACGATCCCTGCTTGTCGCCTAAAACAGCAGAAAGAGATACATTGGCTTTCGTTAAGATCTCTACAAATGAAACATAGATCATAACACCGGCAGAGAAACCAAGACTGATGGATAAAAATTTAGTATTGGTTTTTTTTGTAAAGAATGCCAGTGCACTGCCTATACCGGTCGACAAGCCGGCAAAAAGTGTAAGCAAAAATGCATTTAAAACTACTGTAAATTCCATAGCTGGATCGATCAGTATTGTGCTAATTTAATACAACATTAGTTATTGAACAAGCAGGCCGGCAAGTTGGTTTATATCTGTTCCATTAAAATCGCCTGAGCTCATGAGCAGGAAGATATTTTTCCCGCTTTCCCATTTCTTTAATTCTCTGGTAATAGCTTCAGAATCATCCAATACGATTAGATTGCCTTTTCCAAACGATTTTCTAACCATATCCTTATTAAGGGTCTGCAGGTTTTTTAATTTTATGGCATGCGGATTAAAATATATATATGCTGCATCGGCCTTTTTCAGTGTATCCCTGTATTGATCCAGAAATGTTTCGCTCAGGCTGCTGAAAGTGTGAAGTTCGTAACATACTATCAGTTTATGTGAAGGATATCTGGCCGAAACTGCATCAACTGTTGCTTTTACTTTTGAAGGAGCATGGGCAAAATCAAGGTAGATAGCCGATGTTTTATTTTCCCTGATCAATTGCAACCGCCTGGCCGAACCCTTAAAATCTTTAATAGCATTGTAAAAGTCAGACTCGCTGATCCCTGTTGCCAGAACAGCCTCTTTCGCAGCACTGATATTTTGCATGTTGTGCTCCCCGAAAACATACAGAGGGTATGACCTGGTGTCAGTAACAGCGATAAATCCGTCAGGTTCAGGTTTATATCTATGGACAGAATATGGAACTCTTATTATATCCGGTCTTGCTTTTTCAGCGATTTCTGACACTTCGGGATCATCTTCATAATAGATGAGGGTTCCCCCTTCAGAGATCTTTTCCGTGAATATCCTGAACTGGTTAACATACCCATCATAGTCGGGGAAGACATTTATGTGATCCCAGGCTATACCGCTGATAATTGCGATGTCGGGATTGTATAGATGAAACTTTGGCCTTCTGTCGAGTGTAGATGTAAGGTATTCATCACCTTCAAAAACTGCAATTTCAGAAGATCCGGAGAGTGATACCATAGTTTCAAACCCGTCAATAGACGATCCTACCATATAGTCGAACTCAATATTGCATGCTTTGAACACATGCATTATCATTGATGTAATGGTTGTTTTTCCATGACTGCCACCCACAACAATTCTTGTTTTATCTTTTGTCTGCTCGTAAAGGAATTCAGGGAAAGATTTTATAACCAGACGCAGCTTTTTCGCCTTTATTAATTCAGGGTTATTCTCACGTGCGTGCATTCCCAGGATAATAAAATCTATCTCACCAGATATTCTTGAAGCATCCCAACCCATCTTTTCGGGAAGAAGTCCGTATTTTGAAAGATTGGCCCGGGCCGGATCAAAGATCTCATCATCTGAGCCTGATACAAAATATCCCTTTTTATGCAGTGCAATAGCGAGATTATGCATTACCGCACCTCCGATGGCAATAAAGTGGATTCTCATAGAATTAGTTTTCAGCAAAATTACAATATGACCATTAAAAAATAAATTATAAACATATAAAACAGGAAATAAAAGAAATTGGGAATTATTTATAAGATTGTAAGATAGAAGATTATACGATTTCGGTGTAATGTATCTTTTCCGGAATGTTTACACTTTAATGGAGCCGGCAAAGATATTAGGAGATTCGTTATTTGAGATCAAAAAACCCTGAATTTCGAAATTATTGCATAATAATTCTTAAAATTGTAATATCCTTTTATTATCACCATTACCAAACTTTACTACCCTCATGCAATTAAGTCGAAAGTATCTCTTACCGGTATGTATATCAGTATTGCTATTCTTATTTCAGCCAGAAGTATTTGCATTTGACGGATATTCACGTCCTGATACAACCAAAGCGCATAATTTCTATAACGAAGCTTTAGAGAAAATGAAAGAAGGCAGCTACTATGAGGCTATCGACCTCCTTGATAAGGCATCCTTGTTATTCCGGAAAAAGAGGGTTTGGGATAGAGTGATTGAATGTAACCTATTGAAAACTGATGCCTGGAGTTCAACTGCGGATAAGAGTGGTTTGATCGATTTCTGTATTGAGACGCTGGAACTTTCAAAAAAGAGACTTGGACTAAACCATATTATTACAGGAGACTGCTATAACAGGCTGGGAGAACTTTATTACCTAGAGAACGAAAATGGACTCGCAAAGCAAAACCTGGATCATGCATTGAAGGTTTACTCTCTGGTTTCTGATGAAGAAACATTGGAAAAGGCAAAAGTTTATACCAATTACGGCAGGCTTAAAAAGGCGCTTTCAGAATACGATAGTGTTGAGTTCTATTTAAACAAGGCACTCGATATTCAACTAAAACAGCTTGATACTCTGGATAGCAAGTTGGTTGTTACTTACCAGACATACGGGTTTTTCTATTATCAGGTTGGAAAGATTGATCAGTCCATCCACTATTACAACCTGGTTTTGCAGATCGAAAAGAACAAGTATGGAGATTCCCATCAGGATATTGCTGATTGCTATAACAACCTGGGGGCTGCTTATCAGAGGAAGGGTGACTTTCATACTGCCATGGATCTTCAACAGAAAGCCCTCGATATACGGATTGCCACACTAGACAGCTTGCATCCGAATATACCGCTGTCATATAACAATCTTGCAAATGTCTATTCAAGTTTAGGTGATTATAAGAAATCCAATGAATATCATTATGAGGCGTTGAGATTAAGGCGTAAGATCTTTGATGAAAACCACAAAGACATTGCCATGAGTTATACCAACTTAGGCAGCAATTTTTTGTACCAGGGTTATCCGAACAAAGCATCGGAATATTTTAAAAAGGTCATTCCGATAATGGAAAATCTATATGGGCCGGATCATTTACTGACCTCTGATGCGTATGAGAATGCAGGCTTACCATTTTATTATACCGGTAGACTTGACAGTGCCTTTCATTACCTGTTTAAGGCCCTCACTATCAGAGAAGGTGTACAGGATGGTATAAATATCAAAGTGGCAAGAAGTTACAACAATATCGGGGCTATTTATAAAGAGAATCGCGATTACGAATTGGCGTTGACCTATTATTTTAAAAGTATGGAATTGTATAAGAGGTTGCTCGGAAACAATAGTTATCCCTTGTCGGGTTCTTATAACAATATCGGAGAGATCTATCATCTGACTGATGATTTTGAAAGATCTTACGAGTACTATAAGAAAGCATTGGAGATCGACATCGAAAATCTCGGTCCTGATAATCCAAAGTTGGCGGGCAGGTTCCTGAACCTGGGATCAGTATCAGCTGATATGGGCAGATATGAAGAATCCTTTAACTATAACAAAAAGGCTCTGCAATACCAGGTAGATGCTTATGGTGAGAATAGCAGTCTGGTTAGCCCCATATTGGCTAACATGGCGATGGACTATTATCAATTGGACAGTTTAGAGAAAGCCCTGGAATACATGGAGAGGGCTATTCAGTTCAGAAAGGAGATATCAGGGAAGAGTGATCCCGACTTAGTCTCAGACTATACGAAATTTGGGATGCTTTTGGCAAAAAATGGCAGGCAACAAGAAGGGCTTAATAGCCTGTATAATGGACTATTGGTAAACTATTTTGGAAAAATTGATAATTCATGCTTTGAGGATATCGATCCCGGTAAGATAAAAGACGGTAACTGGTTTATTGAAACACTGGTAGCTATTATAGAGTTCAATAATGAATATCTTTTAACAAGCAATGAAAGGGAACTCTATTCTAAGAACCTTTTGATTTATGAACTGATCTCTGAAGTATCCATAAAACTCCGGGAGGTATATAGGCTTGAACGATCAAAATTATATGCTTTAAACCAGTGGGATTATCTCTATTTGGAAGCTTTTGAGACGGCAGAAAATCTTTACAAGATAACAGGCGAGGAGGTTTATTTCAATAAAGCATTTCGTTTTGCAGGTCTTAAGAAGACATCTGCACTTACAGATGCGATCCTTGCCAGTCAGGCTATGCATAATTCAGGTATCCCCGATAGCATCGTTCATGAAGAAGAATTACTTAATTCAAGACTGGAAGGTCTCAGGCAGAACCTTATGGAACTTGATAATAATGATGAGGAAGATGAAGGTGTAAAAGAAATCAAAAGTGAAATAAACAGCACGATCATAAGACTTAACAGCCTCTATCTTACTATTGAAAAGGAGTATCCTGAATATAACAGTTTACGATCGCGGTATCCTGATTATTTACCTGAAGAAATTAGTGATTTATTAGATGCCAAAACCCTGTTACTCGATTTTGTTGTAACTGATTCTGTAGTCTATTCAATAGTAATTGGTAAAAATGGGAAGTGGATCGAAAAAGTTGAAGTGCCGGCAGATCTCGAAAATAGAATAAGTGACCTGCTCCGAACTGTGAAAAAGTATCGCGTGGCTGATTTTATTTCCCATTCAAAAGAGATT
>Ga0255384_10176_pt1 | contig 10254 bp, 7 predicted proteins | sample ANMaggSeSYBR01F7_FD_182106 | JGI IMG/M metagenome (GOLD analysis project Ga0255384, IMG submission 182106) | Sediment cell enrichment communities from methane seep in Santa Monica Basin, California, United Staets - ANME aggregate JGI... | ecosystem: Environmental > Aquatic > Marine > Cold seeps >... | reverse complement strand
GGGATTGAAAGGTCGTATCATCAATGTAGGCTTTAATCATCAATCTAATGGCCGCTCTGAACCGCTATCCAGGAGCTGGAACCGCATCGTGGGGAACATGGGTTTCGAGAGAGGCGATTTCACTCTGCTCTTAAATGCCTGGTACCGGATTCCCGAGAGTTCAGAAGACGATGACAATCCGGATATTAGTGATTATATGGGGCCTGGCGAGATTTGGGGCTACTACCTGTGGGGAAAAAACAGGTTCGGGGTGATGTTGCGTAACAACTTTCAAACCAATAAAAATCGAGGTGCCCTGCAGCTTGAATGGAGTTTTCCACTTTCTGAGAAGATCAATGGTTATATACAGTACTTCACAGGTTACGGCGAGAGCCTGCTGGATCACGACCATAATGTCAATCGGATTAGTATTGGTCTAATTCTGGTCGATTGGAATTGAAGATGTGGGCAAAAGGAAAACATAAAACCACCGCATGGAGTTGATGCCGATACCCACCTGGCAAGCAGTATCTAAACAACTTATCAGGAGCATTCTTAAAGAAAAATGCCTGTACTGATTTTTTGTATTAAAATATTCGTTGCAATGGCAATGGTTGTGACGCTCTCGCTGGTAGCAGAGAAAGTAAGCCCGAGGGTATCCGGTATTATAGCCGGATACCCGCTGGGAGCAGCTATCATACTGTTTTTTTATGGACTTGAGATAAATCCTGACTTTGCATCGGAAAGTGCATTTTATACGCTTTTGGGATTAATTGCGTCTCAATCGTTTGTGTTCATCTATTACAAAGCATCACGGTATTGTACTCGCTTTAGCGTATTAATTTCATCCGTCTTTTCTATTTTTGGATATCTTTTTATTTCATATATATTGCGACTTTTTAATCTCACCAAACCCTCAATAATCGTTCTTACCCTCATTTCACTAATTTCATTCATTTTTCTTTTTAGGAGTATAGAAAATGTTAAGATTGATAAAAAAATATCGCTAAGCAACAAGGTGATTTTTGCAAGAGCGGGCCTTGCAGCTTCCATTGTTATCCTGATAACATCTGCTGCAAAGCTTGTTGGTGTGGAGTGGGCGGGACTTTTTTCGGCTTTTCCTATTACGCTGTTTCCGTTAATATTAATTGTTCATATTTCATATGATAAGGAACATGTACATACAATTATCAAGAACTTTCCCGTAGGGCTTGGAGCCTTAATAATATATTCACTTTCTGTTTATAAAGTCTATCCAATTTGGGGAATTTACATTGGGACAGTAGTATCGTTTATTATGGCAACGGTTTATCTTTTTGGATTATTTGCATTGATTAGTATAGCGAAAAAACATAATTAGTATAACAAAATAAAAAATAGCCGGAAGCTTTCCGCTGCTGCGGATTAAACTGGCGATAGAAGAGAAGGGGGAGGAAAGTGAATATTCTTAAGGCAGTTCTAAAACATGAGGTTTTCCCTGCATTGGGTTGCACCGAACCGATTGCAGTTGCACTTGCTGCCGCTACCGCTGCTCATGAAATCAAAGGCCGGATTGAAGAAATAAGTATAACAGTTGATCCCGGGGTTTATAAAAATGGCTTTGCTGTAATCGTTCCAAATACAGGCGGAGAAAAAGGCAATCTAATTGCCGGCGTTCTTGGAGCATTAATTAAAAAGCCGGAATTGAAGATGGAAGTTTTAAAAGATGTGAAAGAGGAGATGATAGTCCTGGCTAAAACATTGATTGGAACAAAAAAAGCGAAAATATCTTATGACAGGTCAAAAACGGATCTATATATTGAAGTTATTTTAAAAACCGGAAAAGATTCATCCACGGCGGTAATTGAAAATGCTCATACAAATCTGGTTCGCCTTGAAAAAAATAATCAAATTATATTTGAAAAAGAGCGCAAGGAAAGCAGCTCTGCCGGAAAAGAGTATAAGGCGATTCTAAAGGAGATGAAAATATCTGAGTTTATCGATTCAGCTCAACATATGGATGATGAGGATTATGACTATATCAAACAAGGCATTGAAATGAATCTGGAAATTTCTAAAGCAGGGCAGAAATTACAAAAAGTCGGTTATTATATTTCAGATTCCGTGAAGAAAGGATCACTTTTAAATGATGTTTTTTCATCAAGCAAAATATTGACCGCTTCAGCCGCAGATGCCAGAATGGCCGGAGTTGATTCACCTGCAATGTCCAGTGGCGGGAGTGGCAACCAGGGAATTGTAGCTATCCTGGTTCCTTATAACGTTGGAAAATATTTTAAAATTGAAGAAAGAAAAATTCTTCAAAGCATAGCCTTATCTCATTTGATAAACAGTTATATAAAATGCTTTACCGGCGATTTATCCCCGCTTTGCGGATGCGCCACTGCGGCAGGAGTATGCGCAACTGCTGCTATTGTTTACCAGCAATGTGGAAATGATATGGAAAAGATTGCTTTAGCTGTCAACAGTTTAATCAGTGATTTGGGAGGTATGCTCTGTGACGGCGCAAAAGGGGGCTGTGCCTTAAAGGTAGCCAGCGCTACAGATTCTGCAATCCGTTCTGCTTATATGGCTTTGGATAATTATGGTATTTCTCATTTAGAAGGTTTTGTCGGAAAAACTGCTGAGGAAACAATTCGCAATTTAAGCAAAATCAGTATTCTCGGTATGTCAAAAGTAGATGAAATAATTCTTGGGATAATGCTTGATAAAAGGGAATAAATCTAGGAAGAAAATTGGTCTCTCACAGACAAGCAAAGGCAAGAAGAAGAGGTTTGCTCGAAATACATATAGCAGTTCTATTTTTTGGACTTGCAGGTCTTTTTGGAAAACTGATTTTACTGCCGCCAACAATAATTGTTCTTGGCAGAGTTTTTTTCGCAACGATTTTTTTATCTCTGGTCCTTTTATATCTGAAGCAAGGAATAAGGCTGCGGCAAAAGCAGGATTATTTCTTTATGGCACTGATGGGGGTTATCCTGGCAGTTCACTGGTTTACTTTCTTTCAGGCAATTCAGGTGTCCACGGTAGCTGTAGGGTTACTGACCTTTTCGACATTTCCAGTCTTCGTTACTTTCCTTGAGCCGTTATTTTTCAGAGAAAGAGTGGAACTTAAGGATATTTTAGTTGCGTTCGTTGCGGTTGTAGGCGTAGCGCTCGTTATTCCAGAGTTTGAGATAAAAAACAGCATGACCCAGGGCGCACTATGGGGGATCTCATCAGGATTTACTTTTGCTTTGCTCTCGATAATGAATCGGAAGTATGTCAAAGAATATTCCAGTATAATAGTGGCCTTTTATCAGGACTCCATCGCAACTGTGGTGCTTCTTCCTTTTCTATTCCTGGAGGCGCCTGTGTTTCGGCTGACAGATATATTGCTTCTATCTATACTGGGTGTTATATTTACAGGACTTGCTCACACGCTATTTATAAAAGGACTGGCCAGTGTTAAAGCACAAAAAGCAAGCATTATAGCAAGTCTTGAGCCGGTTTATGGTATTGTCGCAGCAATCCTGCTATTAGGCGCGATACCAACATTGAGGGTAGTCTTAGGTGGCGTCATAATTTTAGGAGCCGCTTTCTATGCAACCGTAAAACAATGACAGTTTCGTAAAAAGCCAAAAAGCTAATTTTTACGAAACGTTTTATGTTTTAGGATTTAAGTTTTAAGTCTCTATTAAAACAGACAATATCATTAACTTAAAACCTAAAACTTAACACCTAAAACCTGATGAATTCGACTTTTTAGGAATTCATCAACATTGATGAGGCAGGACTTTAAAAGAAACTCAAAAAACAATCAAACATTTTGGTATAGATCGTGAGAATCTGTTTAATTAATCCCCCTATTCAGGATTTTTATTCAACATCCATTAGGCGCCAGCCTCTGGGCATCTTATATATAATCAGCTCAATAAAATCCGCAGGACATAATGTTTCATTCATAAATTGCCATTCACCCAAAAAACATAAACTTCCAATTCCGGATGAATTTTCTTACCTGGATAAATATATTTCAACCAGCAATCCTGATCTTTCATTTCCTTTTAAAAATTACTATCATTTTGGATTAAGCTTTCAGGAAATAGAAAAGCAAATTAAGTCAACTGATGCCGATATTTATTTTATCTCGTCATTATTTACACCATACTTTCAGGAAACTGATGAAATTATACATATAATTAAAAGAATAAACCCTCTTTCAAAAATAGTTGTTGGAGGATATCACGCAGCACTCTATCCTGAATATTATTTACGAAATTTTGAGGTTGATTTTGTAATTGAGGGTGAAGGTGAGCAAAGCTCAGTGCAATTGCTGGATTCTCTTATAAATAATAAAGATTTGTTAAAAGTGCCGAACCTGGCATACCTTGTGAAAGAGGGAATAATTAAGACAGGAAAAAACAATATTAAAGATATTAATACAATACCCTTTCCTTCAAGAGAATACCTTAGAGAACGCGATTTTAAAATGTATAAGACCCGAGCTGTATCAATGATAACCTCAAGAGGCTGCCCAAACAGATGTGATTTTTGCACAGGAAAAATTATCTGGGGAAAAAGTTACAGGGTAAGAAGTATTGAATCAGTTTTGTCTGAAATAGATGATTGCATAAAACAGTTTGATGTAAAGATCATAAATTTTGAGGACGATAATATCTTTGCATTGAAGTCCAGGGCTGCTGAATTATTAAAAGAGCTGTATAATTATCAAAGAATACATGATATTGGTCTCGACTTTACTGCAATGAACGGCATTTCTATTGAACAACTTGATGAAGAGATATTAAAATTAATGAAACAGGCAGGCTTTAGAGAATTAAATATTTCACTGGTAAGTTACTCTGAGAAGCTGCAAAAGCTTTATGACAGGCCTTTTAATTCACAGAAATTTGCAGATATTGCAAATATTGCAAAGGGCCTCGGCATGAATGTAAGGTCATATTTTATACTTGGACTTCCAGGTCAAACAAAGGAAGAGATAGAGGATACAATAAATTTTCTTAAGGGTTTGGATGTAAAGATATTCCCTTCCGTTTATTATAATGTTAATACTCCTGAAGACCAGTGGAAGATGCAGAGGTCTTCAGCATTTTTTAACGAAACAGAACATCTTTGTCGCGATGATCTTTTTAATTTATATAATGGGATCAGATATTAATAAGAGGAGATGAATCCTGGCTACTGGTCTATATCCTGCATAACGATAAAGCTGCTTGCCTTTCCGAGGACAGAGCCTGTTTTAGTGACCACTGAATACACCAGTTCTTTATGGCCATCGTTGTTAAGGTCGGAAATAATATAATCGCTGATGAATTTTGTAACTTCACGGGTTTGCCATTTCTTTGTGGGTCCCAATTCATCTAAGTCAAAGCCTTCGATATGCCCGTTTTTAAAGCTTCTGACACGTGATAAAAACCTGCCGGCATATTCTTTATTATTAACCACAACTATTTCGTTCTTTCCGTCGTTATTTAAATCAGCTATATGTATGCGCTGTGGCACATAGAGAAAATCTTCATCATTGGAATCATCTTGTGAAGGGAACTTTATAACTACATCACTGCCGCCAAAGGGCTCGTTGCTTCTCCATTTTTCCTGCCCACTGGTGTCGAGCACTTTAATGTGATCGTAAATGTCAAAAATTAAAACATGCTCCTGTCCGTTGTTTAAAGCATCTCCCAAGGTAAAACCGAAAATGTTTATCTCTTTTGGAAGTGGCAGCTTTTCTGCCTGGTCGTAATTTTTTCCGTTCCATTTGAGCTCATATATGCCTGACTTGCTGAAAATTTCTTCGATTCCCTTTTTTTGTCCGCAAAGGATATCTCCTCCGCGGCTATGAATATTTATAATCCTGTAGTAAAAGTTTTCTTTTTTTGCAATTTTTATAAATTTTCTGCCGTTCCATTCAAGCACAAAGGAATTGAGGCTTCTGCCCGCGTCAATAAAGTTGGTTACAAATATTTCAGCCTTTTGGTTTTTATTTATATCTGCAATGTCAACACCTATAAAAGAGTCGTATCCTTTTCCTTCTATTTCTTCGATTTTTTCAAACCTTCCTTTGAAATATTTATATATAAGCACCTTTTGATTTGTAATTAAAACAGTTTCATTTCTGCCGTCACCGTCTACGTCACCGACAGCCAGACCTCTTATATGTAATTTGAACCTTCTGCTTTTCCACATGGCTTTATATTTTTTAACTCCTGGCTGCGGGATATCTTCAGAAACCGATGGCCTTTCATTATTTTTTTTGCTTGAAAGAATATCAGGGTTCTTTCGACTTTCGGGCATAGCTTCTTTTTGTAATGGCTGGCTGACAGAAGGTTGTGTGGGCGGCTTGTAAACGACAGTTTTGTGCTTAAAAACTTCCTGATTAATCTGAATTGCAAAGTTGTTTATGTGAAAAATTACATCGCCATGACTGGTGCCGGGTTGATTGTAAGTGACAAGCGCATTTTTAGAGTGAATATCCAGAAATTTTGCATCCGTGCTGATACTGTCGCCAAAAACAGTCAAACTTCCTAATACCACATAATCGGCATTAAACCTTGTTCCAAGTTCAATGGCGGTTTTTTCACATGCAGCACCACTAACTTTTGCGATAGTTTCTCCGTCTTTATCGCTGACGACTACAGCAACTTTGCCTTCCTGAGACAGCCGGATTGACAGCATGCTTGCAATTCCTTTTTGAAGAAAGGAAAGATCATCCTGTGAGTGAATTGTAAAGGGGAGGATAAGGACTCTTGACGGACTACCGGCATAAGATGTCGAAAGAAAGATTAAGGAGAATAAAAAAACAGTAAATATTATAAATAATATTTTATCTTTTAAGTTCAATTGAGTTTTATACCTCATAGCTAGTTTCGTGTTTTTCATGCTTTCATGATAAAAAACATCTTTTTGCCTATATCTCGATTAAGGTCATATTCGTTAACATGAACCTGGAAACTTTAAAAGAAAAAAGAAATAAAAAAAGAAAACCCGCCAACAGGCAGGGTTTTCTTTTTTTAAAACAAGGTAGTTCAGATTAAATAATTCACCTGATTACCATTTAACATTAAGTTTCATCAAGAGGCCCATAGGGTTGTCCTCTGGTCCAGTATAGGCACTGTCGAAGTCGAGGACGATATAGTTAAAACCTAGATGCAATGCTGCATTTTTAGCAATATCGTATGTTGCGCCGAGGTTGACAAGCCACATGCTGTCCTTATCTGTTACAGAATCTTCCTCAGGTTTTCCATAACCGGCCATCGCAGCAAGCGTAAAAACGTCCGCAAATTTTGTCTCACCATAAACGAGCAGCATCATTACACCTGACCCGTCATCAAATGCTTCGAAATGGCCGTTGCCCAGCCCGTCTTCAATCGCATCCCAAACACCGGGAAGTACAGCGTACGACATTGGACGCCAGGAGTCAAAGTTTGAAAAATGATTTTCCTGCCTTTTATCAGGATCATCATTACCTAAACCATATAACAAGCTTGCACCAACTGTAGCAGGACCGACAGCAGTAGAAGCGTCGAGGTAGAAATTTGTTCCCATATAATCCTGGTTTGAACTTTCTCTCTCTCCGCCATAAACATCAAGCTCAGTTTTTATTTTTACCGCTCCGAGAGCTACATCCCCACAAAGACCTATTACAGTAGGTTCTCTTCCTCTACGACGATCATCTTTCCTGGCGTAAAATATCTTTGCTCCAAACAGATCTGATTTAAAGCCAACCTGAACGCCCATGTGATTTGTATCCGCATTATCTGGACCTTCATCATTGAGGTCGTCGTTTGCACCGTCGCCTTCATCGTTTTTTGTCCAGAATAGCCTTATGGCAAAAGGTGCTGGCTTGATTCTTAATTGAAATCCAGTACCTATTTGATCCACAGCGATTTTGTTTCCTAGACTAATATACTGCTGAAAAGCTCTAAGATCGAAAATACTTTTTTTAATCTTTAGATATGTTTTATCAATATGCAACTCGTTTTTGTCTGATACACTATCATCCGGTCTGGCAACACTTCCTGAAAGAAAACCATATCCCCATTCGGCTTCTGCAAAGTCGGCCCTGAAATGAGCACTTACACCTTCGGCGATATTGATATTCATGCCGAACCTAAAACGCTGTTTGAAATACTCAAGATCATCATCGCGATTATCATCATTAAAATTTTCGTAGTTATCTAATGCATACCCAACGACTCTCATTTCACCATCTAACTCAAGCCTTTCGTCTGCATAAACAGAAGATACAAAGGCAAGAACGAGAATCGCTATAAATATTTTTTTCATTTGTCTTTCCTCCTTAAATTTCCTCCTTAAAGTTAAATTTGTTTAAAACAATCGTCTGATAAGTTAAAATTCATTTTTGCTTGCTGTTTCGGGATGTCACCCCAACTTCATTAACAGGCATTCCTCCTTGTAAAATTAGTTGGACGGATCATGTTCTCCGGTTTAAGGATTTCCTCCAGCTCCTCTCTGCTGACAAGTTTTTCCTCAAGAACTACATCGGCAATTGATCTGCCTGTTTCAAGGGCTTTTTTTGCCACCTCGCCGGCTTTTTCGTACCCAATCACCGGGTTAAGGGCTGTAGCCAGACCAAGGCTTTGCATTGCCATTTTAAGGCAGTTTTCTCTGTTGGCAGTGATGCCGGACACGCAGCGATCTGTTAGAATAATGCAGCCCCTGTCGAGTATGTTAATTGACAGGAAAAGATTGTAAGCAATAACAGGCAGCATGGCGTTCAGTTCCAGTTGGCCGGATTCTGCAGCCATTGTTACTGTAACATCAGACCCGATGACCTGAAATGCTATTTCATTGACCACTTCCGGAATTACCGGGTTGACCTTTCCGGGCATAATTGATGAGCCGGGTTGCACTGGAGGAAGGTTTATTTCATTAAGACCGGCGCGAGGCCCTGAAGATAGCAGCCGCAGGTCATTGCATATTTTCGACAGTTTTACTGCAAGACGTTTCAGCACACCACTGAGCTGAACGTATGCACCTGCATCCTGGGTCGCTTCGATTAGATCAGAGGAAGTTATCAGATCAACACCGGAAATTTTGCGAAGTTTTTCTATGGCAATACATGAGTAGTCGGGATGGGAGTTAATACCTGTGCCAATAGCGGTGGCTCCCAGATTAACCTCCCTGATCAATCCCTGTGCCTCGGCAATCCTTTGAACATCTTCTTCAATCATTACCCCATATGCAGAAAATTCATAACCGAGAGTCATGGGAACAGCATCCTGAAGCTCGGTTCGACCTATTTTTATTACATCAGTGAATTCTTTACCTTTTTTTGCAAAAGTCCCGCGTAAATAATTCATCGAGTTGATGAGTTTGTCCAGTTTGAACTTTAATGCAAGCCGGAAAGCTGTGGGATAAACATCGTTTGTTGATTGAGACATGTTGACATGTGTATTAGGGTGGAGAACATCATAGCGGCCTTTATCATATCCCAGTATCTCGAGAGCCCGGTTTGCGATAACCTCATTTGCATTCATGTTGGTAGAAGTGCCAGCTCCACCCTGGAACACATCGACCACGAATGATTCTATGAGATGTCCGTCAACAATTTCATCACAGGCTGCTGATATTGCTTCCGCCAGATGCTGAGTCAAAAAGCCCAGCTTAGCATTCGCCTGGGTTGCAGCTTTTTTTACATACGCAAACGCCCTGATTAGTTCACGAAAGTGAGAAATTGGTATTCCGCTGACAGGAAAGTTCTGTATAGCCCGCTGGGTCTGAATACCATAATAACAGTTTGAGCATATCTCAAGCTCTCCAAGCAGGTCATGTTCTTTTCGAAATTCAGTCATTGTTTATGTTTCCGTAAAACTTAAGTCTCAAAGGTTCCCTTGACTAAAACCTGTCCTTCATGGATCATTATCTGGCCTCTGGCCATAACCGATTCAACATCAAAATCAGGTGAAGTAATCAACAAGTCTGCATCCTTTCCAGGTTCAAGCCTGCCTTTGGCCTGGAGGCCAACCCGTTTAGCAGGATTAGATGTGACCAGCTTAAGTGCATCGGACATAGAAAGACCGTTGTCTATCAGTATTTTAACTTCCGCATGAAGATTACTGATATCACAGGCTGTCAGCCGAATCAGATCGCCGTTTTCATCTAAAACCGACTTAGACCCGTTGGAATCCGAGCTTAAGGTGATCTGATCAATACCAATACCGTTTTTAAGCGCTTCGATGACAGCCTTGCCGGCGGTACTATTTTTTGTTCCTTTCGCAGTAAAATCTATATTGCCGCCCATCCGGGCAAAACGGA
>Ga0255384_10175_pt1 | contig 10302 bp, 8 predicted proteins | sample ANMaggSeSYBR01F7_FD_182106 | JGI IMG/M metagenome (GOLD analysis project Ga0255384, IMG submission 182106) | Sediment cell enrichment communities from methane seep in Santa Monica Basin, California, United Staets - ANME aggregate JGI... | ecosystem: Environmental > Aquatic > Marine > Cold seeps >... | reverse complement strand
TGTTTTCAAACCAAACCTTTCTCTCGCTTCTGATTGCCGGTGTGGCAATCGGCTCGGTGCTGGGTGTGTTGGCGATATTGCCCGCACCGACATACGAACAGGACCGACATCACTTTGCCTACAACTCCGACGTTAATAACTCAACTAATAGCCCGGGGCGGCAGCCCAGGGATGTGGCCGGAAAGCTCAAATTAGTCGCGCGAATCACTGGCAAACACAACTGCCACTGGTCGCCCGACGGACGAGCACCGCTCAGCTACGACCACCTGGGTCTCGGCCGCGAGTTGAAACTAGACACCGGCATGGTAGAGATCACCTACTACAACGGCGCAAAGCTCGTCCTGGAAGGTCCGGTCGAGTTCACCGTCGAGAAAGCCAACGCCTGCCGGCTCGATGTGGGTAAACTTACCGCAAAGGTGACCAGGCGTGCCCGTGGGTTCACCGTCGAAACGCCAAACCTCACGGTAGTCGACCTGGGCACGGAGTTCGGCGTTCAGGCCGATCCCAACGGCGAGGCCGAAGTACACGTATTCCAGGGTGAAGTCGACGTGGCCTCGGGCAGTGGGCCAACGGCGATAAGGCGGCGCCTGAGCGCCGGCGATGCCGTGCGGTTAGACTCGAACGGCAAGAAGTTGGCCGAGGTGCAACTCGATACGAAGCGTTTTGTACGCAGGTCGCTTACTCCGTCGTCGGCCGACCTCACGCAGCTATCCATTTGGGATATATCGGTCTTCGATGAAGCCACCACGCAAGAAATTCCCCATGCAGCTTTTCCTCCTGGGTGTGCAATCGATAATGATTTAAGAACGTCCGCGGCTCCATCCGAGGCATACACCGAAGCTCCGGCGATCCTGGCCCTTGGTCTTTCAACGACAACGTCGGTCAACGGCCTTCGTGTTTTTCGGATGAACGACCATCCATTGCAAGGCGGTTCGGACGTGGACGGCGTCAGGGGGGACCGCCGACTTGGTGCAGTTGCAGATTCTCTACACGGCCGACGATGCGAGCATACTGCTTAGTCAGCGTACCTGGACGCCGGTCGCTGGCCTGGCGACCAACCCGGCGGCGCCGGTGAACGCTAACAAGATAGACCCCGATACGGCCACCATTTTCGGCGAACATCACAACGCGAACGCCGACGGTGTATTCTACGAGTTGCTTTTCGATGCGGTGGAGGCCACCGGGATCGGCATCAGAATGGTTCGGGATCCGACCGACCCCGACGTTTTGGATGGCGGTGGTTACGGCAACCATCTGCCTGTCAGGGAAGTAATGTTGTTTTCCACAAAGACCAAAGATAACTGAAAGGAGGATTTTATATGGAATGACAAGCGAATGCCGCCGTACCGGCGGCTGCTAAACGGGCCCGTTCTCCCATTTAGCAAAGAGTAGATTTTTGGCGGGGCAGTATGTAACACAGTGTTTTCTATCTATGTTCTCTTTTGAAAGGGAAATGATGATGAAAAAGTTAGAAGCAATTTTGATGTTGGTATGTGTGGTCGGTCTGTTTGCAACAGTCGACACCGCCTGTGCGGAAGTAATCGCATTCTGGCAGTTTGAGAATGGTGCGCTGACCACCGATTCTTCGGGAAACGGGCATACACTTACGTCCGCGGGCGACCCTGCCAGTGTTGCCGGCGGTCAGGGTGGGAGTACGAATTGCGTCGCGCTTGATGGTAACGACGCCTTGTATACCTCTTCCAACCTGGATCTCAGCAGCTACGACTGGATCCGCGTCAGTTGGTACATGAAGATAACGACTGCGGATGTAGATATAATTTATGAGCATTCGTCGAATTTCTCCAGCAATGCCGGCGGAATCGTAGGTAGCACCAACGAGAATTCGAACGGCATGGGACAGGCAGGTGTGAAATCGACCACGGGATGGAACGTCGATACCTACGCGCATGCAACTGATGATACGTGGGAATACTTTGAAGTAGAGTATGACATTCGTGCCGGTACCGCGGCCGCTGACATCGTGATTGTGAAGGAACCAGGAGGCTCCGGCCTCCCAGGAAATCAGGGTACCGACACGGTCCCGTTCCTCAACGACGTTTTCTACCTCGGGGCTCGTGCGGGCAATTCGCTCTACTTTACGGGTAACATCGACCAGTTCAAAATTGAGTCGATTCCTGAGCCTGGCACGGTTGTGTTGCTGCTGAGCGGAGTGCTCGGCCTGATTGCGTTGCGAGTGTTCCTACGGCGAAAATAAAGCCGCGACCGGTGGTCGCGCCATGTAAACATAAAACTGTTTTTTGCGGTGGTTGCGCCATGTTCGCGCTACCGTGGTGGGTCGGCACGATATGCTCGTGCCGCCATGACGCGACCGCTGCAAAGTCGTAGGGTGCGTGCAACGCACCATTGAATGGCCGATGGATTTTGTTTTATGGTGCGTTTCACGCACCCTACAAAACTATGGATGGGCATGTGAAACAGAGGTGTCAGAGGTGAAAAAGGCGTTACAGCCAACCGCAGCCACGCCCCCACGCAGTTTATCCGCGTGTAGCGGCTACCACGTCCACACGCAGTTTATCTGCGTGGGGACGATTCGTGGCGCAATGCCGGTAGGGGGCAGACATTCGCTCCACGCAGACAAGCTGCGTGGGGACGATTCAGGGCGCGGTGCCGGTAGGGGGCAGACATTCGCTCCACGCAGACAAGCTGCGTGGGGGCGATTCGGGATGCGACGGCGACCCCGCCGGCAACTTCGCCACCTGTCTGATAAGCCGCAGTGCAAACTGCAATTCAAAACCCAAAATCCAAAATCAGCCTTTACACTCGTAGAACTTTTGGTGGTGATCGCGATTATCGGCATCCTGATCGCCTTGCTGCTGCCGGCCGTGCAGGCGGCGCGCGAGGCGGCCAGACGAATGCAATGCGCGAACAACCTGAAGCAGATCGGCCTGGCAATGCACATGCACCACGAGCAGTTCGGCCGGTTTCCCGTCGGACATCTCTGGCCAGACGACGGCGATGAAGCGGCATGTGAATCGACTTGGATCACGTACCTGCTGCCGTACGTGGAGCAAGTCAACCTGTACAAGCTGATCGATTGGGACCGCAGCTTCGGGCATGGGTACATACCGGACTATCCAAACGTGCCGGTAACCCGCGCTGAAATACCGCTGTTTTGTTGTCCGTCGGACCGTCGGGTCGAGGTGCTGCAATACGACGGCAGAGAAGCATACGCGCGTGGCAACTACGTGGCCAACAACGGTATAGGTCCGATGGAAGAAAGCGACTTGGACGATCTGCCTATTACGCGTGCTGCCGGGGTGTTTTACCTAAACAGCAAGACCCGGGTGGCCGACTTCCACGACGGCACGACCAACACGGCGATGGTCTCGGAAATCCGGCTCACGCCCGGCCATGATTTTCGCGGTGTGATGCACTATCCGGAAGGCCCGCTGTACCACCACAACCACACACCGAACAGTTCCATACCAGACGAAATCCGCGATTCGAGCTGCTTGAACAACCCGCGCGCGCCGTGCACCGGCACGTTCAGCAGTTGGAACCCACGGTTGATGACAGTGACCGCCCGGAGCAACCATCCCGGCGGTGTCCACCTGCTGGCCGGCGACGGCAGTGTGCGGTTTGTCGGCGAGTCGATCGACCTGAACATCTGGCAGGCGATCTGCACACCGCAGGCCGTTGCAGACGAAGTCATGGTCAGCGGGTTTTAAGTTGTAGGGTGCGTGCAACGCACCGCAACATGCCATGGTTGGTGCGTTGCACGCACCCTACGGAGATGAAATATGAACACACTAAAACACTTACCGGCGGTTGTTTTGATGATTGTTTGCCTCGGCTGCGGCAGCGGTCGGGTTGCGGTCGAAGGGAACGTCTCGTTCGACGACCGGCCGGTCGAGCAGGGCACGATCGTATTCGAGCCGGCCGACGGCAAGGGGCCGAGCACCGGTGGGCAGATCGTCGAGGGGGAGTATCGGCTGGTCGGCGACGGCGGCGCCATGCCGGGCAAGAAGATCGTGCGGGTCACCGCCGTGCGTAAAACCGGCCGCAAGATACCCGCCGGTTCGCCCGAGCCACCGGATAAAATGGTCGATGAACTCGATCGGTACATTCCCGCCGCATACAACACGGGTAGCACATTGACGTGCGAGATCGAACCAGGACAAACGAACCGGCGCGACTTCGAGTTGAAATCGAACAATTAAACAATGAGATTAACCATGAGTATTCGGAGAAACAGACGAGTAAAGCGTCGCGAGTTTTTGGGCACGGCGGTTTGCGCCGGTGCGGCTGCCGGGCTGGTGCTCGGCGGGCGAGTCGGACGTGCGGCCTCGAAAACCGCCGGGTTCGAGGCAGGGGAAGGCGTGGTGGATATCACACCGCCGCTGGGGATCGAATTGGCCGGCTTCCATTATCGATCGCTGGAAAATGAACGGTTGATCACCGGCATCCGACAACCGATCGCCGCCCGGGCGCTCGTCCTTCAGATCGGCAATACGCAAGCGGCGATCGTCTCGCTTGATATTTGCGGCGTCGCAGGCGAGATGACAGGCCGGGTACAAGCCCAAGTTGCCAAACAGACGGGCATTCCGGCCGCCAACGTCCGCATCTGTGCCACGCACACCCACAGCATGCCGACCTTCTGCTATTTACGCCAGTGGGGCGCCGTTCCCCGGCAGTACATGGCGGTGGTCGAAAGGAAAATTGTCCGCGCGGTAGAGCTTGCCAAGGCCGATCTGGCCCCGGCCGAACTTTACGTGGGAAAAAGCCGCGCGGCCGGCGCGAGCAATAACCGCACCACAAAAAACTGGAAAACCGACGAACAGTTCACCAACGACTCGACCGACGCCGACCGCTGGCTGGATTCAACGGTCCACGTGATGCACTTTCAACGTGCGGCGGCAAAGCCGAACCTGTTGTGGTATCACTTCTCCGCACATCCGGTCTGCTACGGCGACACCAAAGCCGGGCCCGACTGGCCGGGGCTGGTCGATGAACTGGTTCGCCAGAAGATGAAGATCCGCCCGTCGTTTTTGCAGGGCCATTGCGGCGACGTGAACGCCGGCGACGCCAAGCACTGGGTCGGGGCCGCCGAGAGCACGGCCCAGCCGGTTTTTGCGGCAATTCAACGGGCGCTTGCCGGCGCCACGCGAGTCAAAGCCGATCAGTTGCGGGTTAAAACCGAGCAGTTCAAGCTGTCCTTGAACTTGCAGCTTTTCAAGCAGTGGCTGGCCGCTTATCGGAAGGACCCGGCCAAGCCGGGCGGCGGATTCGTCGATGCACGATTTGCCGAAGACTGGTTCCAAAGCGCCGCCAAGTACGACCTCAGTCAGGCACACCTGCCGATCACACTTACCGCAATGCGGCTCGGTGAACTGGGGCTGCTGTTCCATCCCTCGGAACTGTACAGTTATTATGGGCTGGTCATCCGCCGCGATTCGCCGCTGCCGGAGACAATCGTGGTCGGCTACACCGACGGCTTCGTCGGCTATCTGCCCGATCCGAACGCTTACGAAGCGGGCGAGTATGCAGCGATCACCGTACCCAAAATCGTCGATTTGCCACCTTTCACCCCTACAACCGCCAGGGAGATGACTGCCGCCGCGGTCGACCTGTTCAGCAAGCCGGCCCTTTTTTGACACTTTGCGGGCGGGCAGGATATAATGTTGAGGGAGGATCGAGGCCTCTGAACTGTAAGGCTCAACCCCTCGAAAAGTGCGGCGTTCGCACCTAAAAACGGAAGAGCTGGAAAAATGAAAGGACAATCCAATGAAAAACCGTCGTGAGTTCCTGACAACCATTGGCGCCACAGGCGCCGGGTCGATTTTTGTGGGATATGGTGGGGCTCGCCGGAGCTTTGCCGCCGAAGGCAAGGAGAAGCTCGCTATCGACGGGGGGACGCCGGTGCGGAAGAGCCGGCTCCACTCTCGGCCCTATGGGCCTCAATTTTACGACGACGTCGAGAAGCGGGAAATCCTCGACGTCCTCGAGTCGAAGCATCCTTTCCGCTGGTGTGGCGAAAAGTCCAAGGTCCTTCAGTTCGAGAAAGCGTACGCGGACCACATCGGCGTAAAGTACGCCCTCGGTGTGACCTCGGGGACGACGGCCCTGTCTGCCGCCCTGGCGGCGCTGGAAATCGGGCCCGGTGACGAGGTCATTCTCCCCGCCTGGACTTGGGACTCCGACTACGATGTCATCGTCCTTGCGGGAGCCTTGCCGGTCTTCGCCGAGATCGATGGGTCGCTCAATATCGACCCTGAGGATATCGAGGCGAGAATCACGCCGCGCACCAAGGCGATCATAGCCGTCAGCCTTCAGGGATGCCCGGCCGACATGGACCCGATCCTCGAGATCGCGCGGAAGCACAAGCTCCGTGTCCTGGAAGATTTCTCCCAATGCGTGGGAGGACGCTACAAGGGAAAGTACTTGGGTTCGATGGGCGACATCGGCATTAGCAGCTTCCAGCTCGGCAAGACCATCACTTCGGGTGAGGGCGGCGCCGTGGTCACCAACGATTCGAAGCTCTTCGAGCGAGCCGTCCGCTTCCACGACGTCGGCTCGCTCCGCAAGGAGTGGCTCGGCGGCGGCGTGCTGGGGGGCTTCGCCGCGTCCAACTTCCGCATGAACGAATTCACCGGTGCGATCCTCAAGGCGCAGGAGCAGGACATCGAGACCATCTGCAAGGCCCTTCGGAGCAACACCCGGAAGGTCCGCGAGGGCATCGCCGACTTGCCTGGTCTGAAACTGCGGAAGACGCCCGACCTCGAGGGTGATTTGGGCGTGACGGTCTTCCTGGACCTCGGCACCAGAAAACGGCGCGACCGGTTTCTGCGGGCGATGCGGGCCGAGGGAATCTCGGCCGGGGGACCGGGCGGGTCGACGATCCTGCCGACCAGTGGGCGGATCGAGAAAAAGGCCACCGTTCACCCCGATTGGCCTTCCTTCAACAGCCCCCAAGGCAAGGCGATCCGCTACGGAAAGGAGTGCTGCCCGCGCACGATCGACATCATATGGCGCACTGGCGGCGTGATCATGGACCCCAACTTCACCGATGACGACGTGAAGGACATCGTCCGGGCCATCCGCAAGGTTTACCTGGGCCTGGGCCTGGCGTAGGTGCCGGCAGAGACGAGTACGCCGATGATTATGGCCCGCGAAACAATACAACCACCCGCCGGGTCGATAGACACGGGCAGGACAATTCACAAACCACAAAACCAGTAAGCAAGGAGACTCCAATGACCAGAAAGATGTCGCGACGCCGACTACTAGGGCAAGCGGTATGTGCGGCCTCGGCGGGAATCGGCCTGCCGATGTTCATTTCGTGCCGTAAAGATCCGATTTCGGAAACAGGTAACGCAAACGTGGCTTCGGAGGAAGAAGATAAGACCCCGGGGCCAAACGATCAGATCGGCGTGGGGATTATCGGATGCGGACGGCGTAATGCACAGCTTCAAGTCGGAAGAGGGGGGCAAGGGAAGCAACCCAAGTGTGCTCGCATCGTCGCAGTGGCAGATTTCAACATTAAACGGGCCGAACAGTGGGGTGCCAAGTACGAGTGCCCGGCCTATCAAGAATATCGCGAGCTGCTGGATCGTAAGGACGTGGATGTCATCATCTACGCCACGCCGGAGCATTGGCACTACCTCCCGTGCATCCATGCCGCCCAAGCAGGCAAAGACATCTACGGCGAGCAGCCACTGAGCCACACCATCCGCGAGGGGCGAGTCATGGTCGATGCAGTCCGCAAGTACAACCGGGTTTTCCAGGTCGGCGAGCAGCAACGATCTCATCCGGCTGCGCGCAAGGCCGCCGAACTGGTCCTTAACGGACGCATTGGCAAAGTGCGGGAGGTTATCGGCTACAACTACCCCAGTCCCTGGGAGTGCAATTTCCCCGGCCAGCCGATCCCCGAGGAGTTGGATTGGGATCGTTGGTGTGGACCGAACAAAGTTGTGCCCTACAACACGAATCTTTACCTGTCTCGTGTTCCCTACGAGAGGACGAAACATTGGCCTAACGAGGCGGAGGAGAACGCCGTCGGGCCGGGCTGGATGTCGTTCCGGCCCTATTCGGGAGGCGAACTGGTCAATTGGGGCTGCCATGGGCTGAGCATGGTCCAGTGGGTGCTGCAAATGGACAACAGCGGTCCTTCTGAGGTCTGGGTAGAGCCGGCGGATAAACTTGAGCCTCTGGTCTACAACAAGCCGGAGAAGCGTGATCGCGGTGACGCGTTCACGAGCAAGACGACCATCAACTATCGCTTTGCCAACGACGTGGTGCTGAAACTCAACAGCACAGACAAACGGTTGGGAGGCGGGGCAACCTTTATCGGCGACAAGGGCCAGATTACGATCCTTCGCGGGAAGTATGAATGCGAACCGAAGGGCCTCGACAAGGACCCACTTCCGGCCGATGCGATTCGCCTCATCGAGAGCGATAACCACATGCAGAACTTCTTCGACTGCGTGGAATCGCGCGAAGAACCGATTATGAACGTTGAAAGTGCCCATCGCGTGGCCACGTTGTGCCATCTGGGCAACATCGCCCGCCGGCTCGGACGACCCGCAAAGTGGGATCCGGAGAAGGAGGAGTTCCCCGGAGACGACGAGGCCAACCAATATCTCGATTGCCCAAAACGCAAGGGCTACGAACTACCCAAACAGGTCTAGCCGTATCAATGTGCCATAAACTAAGGAGAACACTTATGTCATGGCAATCTCTCAAAGCTACCGTGTTGGTAGCCTGCTGCGCCGCGATGGCCGGCTGCTGCTCGGCCGTGCAGGACGAACCTGCGCCGTCGAACACGACCTCGCCGAATACGACCGTGCAGGACACGACATTTCAGGACACGGTCGAACCATCGGTCCGTTATGTTCCCCTCGATGCCCCGGCAGGCATGTCGCAGGCCGTGGTGGTCGAAGGCTTTCCGTTGGTGTACACGCGGCAGCTCTTGCCGCTGGGCCGTGAAGGGAAACTCGTTGGCGAGGGTTCTGCCGAGCAGCAGATCGGACAAGTGTTGGCCAACCTGAAGACGGTGCTCGACGCCGCCGGATCGGGTCTGGGTAAACTCGTGCGGCTGAACGTATACGCCGACTCGCCCGAGACGGCCGACCGCGTCCGCGAGCAACTCAGCCGGCAACTCGACGCCGCGGTTCGCCCGGCGATCACAGCGGTTGTGTCGCCGCTGCCTCATCCGAAGGCGTTGGTCGCCGTCGATGCAGTTGCCATCGCCGCCGAGAAAGGCGACGCGGTTGCCCTCGAGCGATGTGAGGCCGTGGCCGGTGACAAGGATTGTGCCGACGCTGCGGTGATGCCGCGCGGCGGCGTGGTCTATCTGTCCGGCCAGCCGGACAAAAGCCCGCGCGTCGAGGCGACCGCTAAATCGCTGACCAAGTTGCTGGAAATCGTCGATCAATTGAAACTCGAACGATCTCAGATTGTGCAGTTGAAAGTATTCGTGGACTCCCCCAAGGACGCTGACGAGGTCCTCCGCGAGGTGAAGCGGCTTTTTCCCGGCCAAATCACCCCGCCGGTGGTATTCGCGGAATGGATTGCCTCTGCGCCCGTCGAGATCGAGATGATCGCACACCTGCCATTAGCGGCCGGTAAGCCGGCCCAGACCGTGCGTTTCTACACACCTCCCGGTGTGAAGCCCTCGCCGACCTTCAGCCGAGTCGCCTTGGTCCAGACCGATCGCCAGGTCTACATCTCCGGCCTTTCTGCCCGCGCCCCGGGCGACGGGGAGGCTCAGGTTCGCGACGTATTCGCCCAGTTGAAGCATATCCTCTCTGAAACGGGCAGCGACCTGCGGCATCTGGTCAAGGCCACGTATTACGTGTCCGACGACGATGCCAGCACCATGCTCAACAAGTTACGCCCCGAGTTCTACGACCCAAAACGTCCGCCGGCAGCCTCGAAGGCAACGGTGCATGGCGTCGGCCATGCGGACCGCACGCTGACGATGGATATGATCGCCGTCGGCAGTGGGCGGTAGGTGCAGGGAGCACAGGCAGCGGTCTTTGGATTCGTCTGATTCTGGACGTTTCCTGGCTGCTTCAACTATAAAGCCGCGACCGGTTAATTAACCACCGCCGAGGCGAGGCGGCATACCGCCGATGATTTCCTTCTTCTCTGATAGATTTTCGTTGGGCACAATCACCGCCACCCAGGGTTCCTTCGCAGAAACTACCCGGGCGGCCCAGGTAATCGTTTGTGGTTTTCCTGTCTCCAGTGTAACCTCTTGTTCGGGCTGATCCACCTTGAGATTGTGTGTACGGACGGCAAATCGTACGCGGCCCGTGCCTTCCACCTTCGCACTGATCG
>Ga0255384_10121_pt2 | contig 10317 bp, 13 predicted proteins | sample ANMaggSeSYBR01F7_FD_182106 | JGI IMG/M metagenome (GOLD analysis project Ga0255384, IMG submission 182106) | Sediment cell enrichment communities from methane seep in Santa Monica Basin, California, United Staets - ANME aggregate JGI... | ecosystem: Environmental > Aquatic > Marine > Cold seeps >... | reverse complement strand
CTAAATCTTTCATGGTTTCTTGCTTCTTTTTAAAAAATCTTTCAAAGATATAAAATCCTTAATCTCTTCCTGGCTATCTTCCATAAAAAAGAGCCCAATATCCTCAACCCCATGACTATCCGAACCGGCTATTACCGGAAAACCTCTCCGGATATTGCCTAACTGAAATTTCTCTTTTCTCCATTTAAATTTAGAAATTTCCACCGCATCAAAATTTGCTTCTCGATCCAAAAACCCTAATTGGCTAAGCAAACTAAATCTATCTTTATCAATATGGGCAGGAACAGCAATTCCTTCTATACTGTGCACTAAATCAACCAGATTATCTAATCCTAAATTTAAGGCTACCTGTCTTAAGGTATCGTCGATTCCGATAATTTCGCCCTTTAGGTCATAATATAGCTGGTTCCCAAAAATTTTGGAATTATTTTTCTTACCCGGTAAATAGTTATCTATTTCTTTTTTCATTTTTAAAATTGCTTCAATATTGGGAAAATAAGCCAAGAGATGGACTTCCTCTCTACTGGTTAATTCCACCCCCGGAATTACTCGAATAGACAGATCTTCGCTCAGCTTACAGGCTAAGATTGAATGTTGAACAGTATTATGATCGGTAATAGATATAAGATTAAGCTCTTTCTGAACAGCCTGCTCTAAAATTAGCTGAGGTGACATAATATCATCACCACAAGCCGAAAGAGCAGAATGGATATGTAAATCAATCCTTTGCAGTTTCAGCCTCCATCAAACAATATATTTCTCCGCACACACTAAAAGAATCTTTATCGGTTCGAAGTAAATTAATCTTTTCTTCTTCAGCTTTTTTAATTACCTCTTTCCCAACCGTTACATTATTGGTAAATACTATAGATTTAATATCTTTGATAAGGGCAACCGCTATACTATTCTTATGCGCCTGGATAGTAATCCAGATACATTCTGCTTCAGCATGAGCCATAACGTCAGACATCAAATCTCCACAATAACCGTTTTCAATTTCGCAGTCAGTACAAAAAACAATTTTTTCCAATCGGCATTCACTAATTATCTTACTTAATTTCATTTTTTACCCCCACATTGATTATTGCTTTTAGTTCTGTTCCGGTCTTTAAAGAAGATTTAATCTCTAATTTATCGGCATAACGTTTTATATTGGGGAGTCCCATTCCGGCACCAAAACCCAAAGCTCTGATCTTTTCCGATGCTGTGGTAAATCCCGGCTTTAAGGCAAGCTTAACATCTGGAATCCCGGGACCTTTATCATGAGCATAAATTACCGCATTATTATTATTAACCTCGATAATCATACTCCCTCCCAGGGAATGAAGACAAATATTCATCTCGGCTTCATAGCAGACAATAGCAATTCTACGAATGATATCTTTACTGATTCCCAGTTTCTGAAAATACTTTTTGGTTATGCTGGCCACTCTACCGGCGTTGTCAAAATCATCTCCCTTAACTTCAAACCGAAGCGGTTTTTTTTCAATACTTTTAATTAAATTATGAGAAATTTGGGTATTCTTTATTTCTTTGTCTTCCACTTTTTCAGCAATTGACTGAACTACAACCAGCAATCTATTCAAAATATCACTCAGAGTTATCATCCCTACAATTTTTTTACTACTTGAAGATTCGGTAACCGGAAGCCGTCCCACCTTAAATTTTTCTAATCTATTAATTGCCGAAACTACTGAAAAATTTCTAGGGATGGTAATTACTTCTCTACTCATATAATCAGTAATTTTCTTATCTACGTAACCCTTATCAAAGGCAGTAATAACATCATCAATGCTAATAATTCCCACAATATTTTTCTTATTATCAAGGATAGGAACTCCGGAAATTTTTTTCTCCTTAAGTTTTAATTGAATTTCCCTGAAGGTGGCATTTTCCTTAAAAAAGATTACTTTCCTGGACATAGCTTCTTTAACTTTGATTTGATAAATCAGCTCATTAACTAAGGTTAATTTTTCTTTGGAATAATTGGCACTCATTTATTCTTCTCTTCTTTTATTAATTCCTCGGCAATTTTTCTACAGGAAGCAAACATCAAGTAATCCGTCTTTAAAAGTGGAATATGATGAGATTTGGCTAAACCTATTGCTTCTTGAGGAGGTAGTTTTCCTCGCACAAAGATAATAGCAATAGCTCCGGTTAATTCGGCTGTACGTACAACTTGTGAAGAGGTTAGACCGGTTAAGAGTACATATTCATCCTTGGAATAAGCCAAGATATCACTTAAAAGATCACTTGCACCAAAGTCTGTGATTTCTTGATCTAAAAAATCTTCACCACATAAAACTTCCGCATCTAAAACGCGAATTAAATCTTTAACTTTCATAATAACCCTTTCCTAAAATACATTTATATATATTATTTTGTATTATCTTTCTTAAGATTATGATAAATACGATTTTTATTTCTATTAATTAATTGTGAAAAATATCACAAATGACGTAAAAAGATTCTAACACAAGCTTAGATAGTATGTCAACCCTTCAAATTCAATAGATAAATCTACATTGTGTATTTTAATTTCCGGGGATAATACGATATGGACGGGAGCAAAATTTAAAATAGCTTTAATCCCACCGGCAACCATTTTATCTGCCACTTCCTGGGCTGAATCAGCTGGTACTACTATTATTCCAATACTTATATTCTCCGTCTGAATAAATTTTTCTACCTCTTTTATATCGTAAATAAAAATATGGCCAAGTCTCTTGCCTATTTTTGAGGAATTATTATCAAAAATTCCCTTGATTATAAAACCCCTTTTCTGAAAGCCTTTGTACTTTACTAAGGCTTTACCTAAATTCCCTGCTCCGGCAATAATGACTGACCACTTTTTATCTAATCCTAATATCTTTTTTAATTCTCTACTAAGATCTATTACAGGATATCCAAGTCCTCTTTTACCAAATTCTCCGAAATAAGCCAGGTCCTTACGAATTTGCGCTGAATTTATTCCGGTTATTTCGGCAATTTTAAGCGAGGAAAGGATCTTTAACTCTTCTCCTCTTTCTGTTTCTAAAATTTTTTCCAAACACCTATGGTAAATAGATAATCGATTTATAGTGACGGAAGGAATATTCTTTTTCTTCAAATTTACATTTCCTTTTCTTATCTAGTTGTTGTCCATATTTCATAACCCAATTTCTTCAATTTCTCTGAAATTGCTTTGGCCTCATCTAAAGTTTTAAATTCCCCTACTTGAACCTTATAAAGGGTTTTCCCCTTAACTACATAAGTCTGGTATCCCTTATCTCTTATTTCTTTAGCTAAATTCTGGGCACCTTCTTCTTTTGAAAAAGCTCCTACCTGAACAGTATACACCTTCTTGTCTGAAACTATTTCAGACTCCTTTACTACTTTTGCTTCTGGTTCCACTGTTGGAGTTTTAATCACGCTGGGTTCAGTAAGTGGTGGCTTCTCTTCTGGAGTAACCTCTTTTTTTATTTCTTCCTCAGGAAATTTCTCCTTTTCTTCAACTTTTTCTGCTGTTTCCTTTTGAGGTAACTCAACAGGTGCTTTTATGACCGGAGATTCTGCCTTCTCTTCTTCTATAATTGTCGGTTCTTCCGGGGGAATATAACTCCTATCTCTGGCTAAATTAAAAGCCACACCCAATATTATTATTGCACCTATCAAGATAATAAAGGTTTCCAGATTACTTCTGCTTTTCCTCTTATAAATCCTACTCGCTTTTCTCATATTAAATCATACTCCTATACTAACTTTTGGATAGATAAAAGTTTATATCATATTTTTTTATATTATATACTAATATACTTCAATTATTCTACAAAAATTCTTAAAATCCTTCTTTTTTTTTAATTTATATATATATTGTTAGTGTAAACTTTAGTGGAGTAGTTTGAAAAGAGGTTAAATTTAAGTTTTTTCTTTACTTTTCCTCAATTTATTTTCTTTATCTTGCTTAACGCGGTACGCGGTACTCAATGCGAATATATATCATTCAATTTGTTAAATATTTTTTATTATGATAACATAATTAGTGAATAGTCGCTAGTCGTTAGTGAATAGTATCAGGGCGTAAAGTGTAAAGCTAAAAACGCAAAACCAAAACTTAAAGCTTAAAATTAAAGACAAGGTTTTGAATTTTGAATTATGGTTTTTCGCTTTTCGCTTTAACTTTTTAGCTTAACAAAAATAGATCGGAACTAATAGACAGGCAAGACGCCTGTCCTACTTTGGGCATGTTATATCGCGTCTTCACCTCTAAATTCTGATTTTCTTAACGCAATAATCGATACGCGATACGCGATACTAATTTAAAGGAATAACTATATGAATTCAAAAAAGTATATTTTAATGGGCATTGGAAATACGCTTCGAGGAGATGATGGAATAGGTTCAATTATTGCCCAAAGTTTTAAAGACCGTAACTGGCTTTCTATAGACTGTGGGGTTGTTCCTGAAAATTTTACTTCAATCATTAAAAAAAATAGGCCCGATCTCGTAGTGCTTATCGACGCTGTAGAGATGGACCTTGAATCTGGCGAATTTAGAATAATCTCTACCGATAGGATTAGTGCCCTGCATCTTACTACCCACAGCATGCCTTTATCTTTTTTAATATCTTATCTGAAAGACCACACTCAGGAACTTATTTTTATCGGCATTCAGCCTAAAATTATTGACTATTCTAATTCTGTTAGCTCGGAAGTTTTAAAGAGTTCTGAAGAAATAATAAGAATATTGGAAGGTAAGAATTTTAAACTCCTTAAAAAATTATAGGACTATGATTTTTTATTAATTATTTTTATTAATTATTCTACAATTAATTTAGATGATGACCTATCTGTATCTGCAATAAGAAATTCTTCGCTCATATTCAGACAATTTTTAGGACATATATCATTACATTGAGAACAGAAGATACAATGATCGACATGGATCTTAATCTTCTTTTTATCGGGAATAAATTCGATTGCCTCAGCAGGACATACCTTAATGCATAACTTACATCCTATACATTTGTCTCTATCGAAAACAATCTTCCCTTTAAAATTTTTAGGTATTTCCACGGGAGGGTGTATCTTTACTTCTCCCTTTTCAACCTTTTCCAATAATTTTAATATCGAATCAGGGTAATAAGTAACCGGAAATACATTGGTAGCCGGTTTTTTAAATAACTGTTTTAGCAGTTCAAATCCCATTGGTGTTGCCATTTTATCACCTCAAACTATAATAGTATCTAAAACGATTAATGTAAGACCGAGTAAACCTATAATCGATACTGGAATCCAGTAAGCAAAGGAGACCTGGTCTATTTTTAAACGAGCAAATGCAACCCTAACAAAAGTTACTTCGAAAAACATTACTAAAAACATTTTTACTAAAAAGAACAGTACGTCCACTATTAGAGCAAATACTCCACTTAGAGTAAGTAAGTGAGAAATATTATATGGGAAAAATAAAGCCACAGTCAAAGAAATCATTACTATTGTCTTTACCGCATCAACTAAACCAAATAGAGCAAGATTTCTTCCTGAATACTCTACCAATATCCCTCCGGCTAATTCTGTTTCAGCTTCCGGTGCATCAAAAGGTACTTTAGAGAGTTCTCCCGGTGTAACCGCTGCAAGAGTAATAAATAGCAAAATTGCTCCCACAAAACCTAATGGACCCACTAATCCCCAAATAGGATGAGCATTAATCACAGCCAGAGAAAAGATGTTAAGCTGAGGGTAAACCTGACTTAATTTCCAGCTTAAAGCAATTACCGCAGTTACCAAAGGAAGTTCATAACTCATCATCATTACCATCTCTCTTTGTGCTCCTACATTGGCATAAGGAGAACCGGAAGCAAAGCCACCTACCACCATTCCTATAGCTGGTAGGGTTAGTAGATAAATAATTAACACAATATCTCCGTATCCGCTCAACAAGGGAGGAATATTAGCTATCGGTAAATAAAATAAGATAGTAATAGAAGATACCAGGGCCATAATTGGCGCTCCGTTAAAGATCCAGGGAACTGCGTTTTGCGGTACAATATTTTCTTTAATCATCAACTTAAAAAAATCCATAAAAGGTTGTCTTATGGGCGGACCAACTCGAGCCTGCATTCTTGCGGCTAATTTTCTATCAAGACCCTTATAAAATAAGCCTACTACCACTCCTAAAAAAGCAATTACAATTGCTCCTATTATTTTCAATAACAATATACCTATAGTAGTCATGGAGTAATCCTCCTTGTCTTTTGCACACTCAATTCATGTAAATCTTTCTTAGTTAACACATTCTTCTGCCCATTATCCTTATTCAAAATAGTAACTCTATCCATACAAGCTATGCAAGGGTCAGTAGACGCTATAACAATTGGGATATCAGCTATCTGTTCTCCTAAGAGCATGGGAGCCCAGGGCATTAAATTGTTATAAGTGGGGGCACGAGCCTTCCAGATTTCTGGTACTTCTGCTTCTGCTAATTTTACATAATGAAATACTTCACCGCGAGGGGCTTCGTGTCTTCCAATTCCTTCACCTTTAGTTTTCTTTAATTGATTTAATAATTTAACTAATTTTTTCTCAGCAATAATTTCTCCTGAAGGCATATTTTCTAAACATTGTTCGATAATCTCTAATGACTGGACTAATTCCAATAATCTAACTACTATTCGGTCATAGACATCACCATTTACCTCTCCGGTTAAAACGTCCGGAGTAATGGCTTTTACGTTTAAATCGGCATAGGCAGAATAAGGTTGATCCTGTCTTACATCCTTTTTTATCCCTGATGCTCTGGTAGTAGGTCCCACTGCACATAAACGGAGGGCATCTTCCTTAGTTAAAACACCGACATTCTTTGTTCTTAAAGCAATGGTAGGGTCTTTTAAGAATATATCTTCTATTTTTCCGTAGATATCTTTATAATATTCTAAAGTTTTTCGAATTCGAGGTATTTGGTCTTCGGTAATATCTCTTCTTACCCCACCTATCATAAATACTCCGTAATTAATCCTATTTCCAGTAAGATATTCTAAAAGGTCTAATACTTCTTCTCTTGCTCTCCAAGATATATATAAAACCGAATCAAAGCCTAATTCATGACCAGCGATTCCAGCCCATAAAATATGCGAATGAATTCTTTCTAACTCAGCAATAATCACTCGAATATATTGGCCTCTTTCGGGAACTTCAATACCAGCAGCATTCTCCACTGCTTGACAAAAAGCAAAAGGATGAGAAGCAGAACATATACCGCATATTCTTTCAGCTAAATAAATAATTTGAATTGGATTCCTTTGCCTTCCCATAAATTCTATTCCTCTATGATTATCTCCAGGTGCTAAATATACCTTTTCAATGCGCTCTCCATATATTTCAAAATTAAAAGTCATCGGTTCTTCTAAGGAAGGGTGTACCGGACCTATAGGTATAGAGTAAGTCTTTTTATTCAACTTTTTTCACCTCTTCTTCTTTATCAATTATATTACCACCTATATGTTTACCATTTTTACTTAAAGGATATATCCCTTTTTCATCTTTTCTAAAAGGAAAAACATCTTTTGAAAAATCTATTGGTAAAAATACATTAGGTAAATCAGGCAAATTCTCAAAAGTAATCCCCATCATTTCTTTCATTTCTCTTTCTGAAGTCTGGGCACCCGGTATTAAATCAGTAATAGTTGGCATTTTAAGATTATTTTTTGGTAAATTAGTAGTTAGATTTAAGGATATTTCTTTAAATCTCTCTCCATAATAAAGGGAGAAATGATAGGTTAATTTAACTTCTTCCCCTGTATCATTATCTGAAATTATAGCAAAATGAGGAAATTGAATAGTACATAAAAGTTTTACTGCTTCTTTAAAGTACTTTAGTTCTATCTCTAACCATATTAAACTATAGCTATTCTTTTTTAATCCTGCTGTTTTAATTTCTATTTTACTATCTGTAATCGAATCATTAAATTTTTCTCTAAATAATTCTACAATTTCTTCTGGTTTCATGTGTTCCATTCTCTACCACCTCTTCTCTTTTAGTCGTTAGTGAATAGTCGTTAGTATTTAGTTTTTAGTTCTTGGTTTTTAATTATCGCTACGCAGCTAAAAGCTTAAAACGAAAAGCGAAAAACCATAATTCAAAACTCAAAACTTTTTTCTCAATATTAAATTCTAAGTTCTGTCTTTTACTTCTTTAGTTTTTACATTTTTACAATATACACGAGAGATAAAATAGATGAAACTAAATATACAAATACTACATATTTAAATTTTAAATTTTGCGCTATGATTTTGCGTTTTGCGCTTTTCGTTTTTCGCTATATACTCTACGCTAAACGCTGTACGCTATACGCTAACCACTATTTCGCTGGAGCAGCTTCCATGCTTCCTCTTAACTTCTCCAATTTTATCCAGGCCTGCAAAACTCCATTTATTATCGCTTCCGGTCTAGGGGGACACCCTGGAACATAAACATCTACCGGTATAACTTTATCGATAGAACCTGAGAGATTGTATGAGTTATAAAAAACTCCTCCACTCGTTCCACATGTTCCAACTGCTATTACAGCTTTAGGATCAGGAGTCTGTTCGTAGATGCGTTTTACCCTATCGACCATTCTACCGGTCACTGGGCCGGTTACCAATAACACATCTGCATGTTTCGGACTACCTACTAATTTAATTCCAAATCTTTCCAAGTCGTAACGAGGAGTCAAACCTGCTACAATTTCAATATCGCAACCATTACAAGACCCTGTATTTAAATGAAAAACCCAGAGAGACCTTTCGAAATATTTGTTCAATTTCACTATCCACTCACCCCTACCATAATTAATGTTATCGCAGTTATTACAATTATCCACCCAGAATATTCATTTATATTTCCAGTATGCATTTTTACTAAAGGATTATAGTAGCCTTTTAATGCTTCCGTAAATCCCCAGTAAATATGGCTCGCACCTAAATGGGATTCCTCTTTACTTTTTTCGGGATTACCAGATATAAAAGGCTTATCTTGTTCAGTATTTTTTTTATAACTACCTTCACCTTTGTTTCTGATATAAATTACGATGCTCCCAATCACTAATACAACTACTATCCAAATTATTGCGCTCCAAAAACCACTGCCTGTTTCCAGTAATCCTAACATTCTACATACCTCCTAATACTGTACCGGTATATTTAAATTGCTCTATTAAAGACATTACCGCAGGATGTACCAAATTTTTCACTATCAGGTCCGGGAATAATCCAAAAAATATTATAATACAAGATAAAACAGCCATAGCAAAGACCATACTACGTGGAACTTCCTTAACTTCTTTAAATTGAGGTAATTTCGGACCTAAAAACGCACTATGAAATACTTTTACAAATGATGCTAAAGTTAAGATACTAACTACCATGGCTATAATGGAAAGCAAAGGATTAAATTTATAAACAGATTCATAAATTAAAAGTTTAGAAGCAAAACCATTAAAGGGTGGAAGCCCGGCAATAGCTGCAGCTCCAATAATAAAAAAGATGGTAGTATATTTCATGGAGTGAGCTAACCCGCCCATCTTATCAAGATTTTTAGTTCCTGTTCTAAAAAACAATGCACCGGCGGTTAAAAATAGCAAGCCCTTATACATAGCATGGTTCATAATATGGAAGATACCGCCTTCCATTGCAGTAATCCCATATTGATTTAAAGCCACAGGATTGGCCAATACTGCTAATCCTACCCCTACTCCCAGAAACATGTAACCTGTCTGGGAGACAGCATGATAAGCCATCAATCTCTTTATATCTTTCTGAATAATAGCCATTGTAACACCGATAAACATAGATAAAAGACCAAAAATAATAATTATCCAGCCCACAGTTAAGGCATTCAAAGAAATATTATATAAAGAAAAAACTACTCTAAACAAAGCATACAAGCTAGCCTGACTGGCAGCAACTAACATCATGGTGATCGGTGCAGGTGCCTCCGAATAAGCATCTGGTGTCCACATATGCATGGGTACTGCTCCTGCTTTCATAGCCAGCACTGGTATTAGAAGACCTAAAGCAATCTTATCTAATTGAGAATTTTTAATCACGCTGGCTAAAGCTGCAAAATTAAGAAGATCGTATTGCCCATAAAATATTCCTACAGCAAATAAAACCACAAGAGCAGATATTGAACTAACCACCATATACTTAAAGCCCGCTTCTGCAGGTTCACCTAAATCAATTCCTCTAAAAGAAATTAAGGCAACAGAGGCGATTGAAGCGATTTCCAGAAATACAAAGAAATTAAATATATCTCCGGTAAATTCCATTCCAAACACACCTACAGTTAAAAGGATGAATC
>Ga0255384_10174_pt1 | contig 10357 bp, 11 predicted proteins | sample ANMaggSeSYBR01F7_FD_182106 | JGI IMG/M metagenome (GOLD analysis project Ga0255384, IMG submission 182106) | Sediment cell enrichment communities from methane seep in Santa Monica Basin, California, United Staets - ANME aggregate JGI... | ecosystem: Environmental > Aquatic > Marine > Cold seeps >... | reverse complement strand
GATGGATTGTCGGGATGCATTTTAGCGGAAAGGCCGGAATATTTGCTCCCTTGTTAATGACCGAAGGGAAAGATGGAATTTTATCTTTATCTCCCTCTTACGAGGGAAATCACCTGATAACAGCCGATATAAATATAAAGAAATTATATGAAGCAAGAGAAAAAGCGGAGTATCAGGAAGATAAAAATACTGAATTTGAAAAAAATTTTATTGAAAAAACCTATAATATAAATTAATAATAAAATTTCCGGAAAAGGAGAAAGAGATGGAAAAATTTAAAGGTAAAAGATTTTTTCTCTATAACCTGTCCACAGCAGGATGGGTGTTGTTAGATTCGATTTGGTTAACTTTCGCTATAGCCTTTCTACTACCCCCTAAAGAGAAGATAGCAGAAGGTATGATTCCTTTTATTTCGAATGAGAGATTTTTGGGAATTATTACTGTGTTGGGAGCAGTGATGCTCTTTGGAAGGATAATAGATGCTGTTGCAGATCCCTTGGTGGCTTCCTGGACTGACCGTTCTACCTCAAGATTTGGAAGAAGGAGATTTTTCCTTATTATAGGCGGACTTCCCCTGGCTATATCTACAGTTCTTATATTTTTCCCGCCCACACCTCATACTTCCTTTATTAACGGAATTTATCTGGCTATTGTTTTTGGTTTCTACTTTTTTTTCTTTACTGTATATGTTGTTCCCTATCTTGCCTTAATTCCCGAACTCGGTCATAATGAAAAAGCTCGAATTGGTATAACCACAGCTCAAGGATACTTCTCTCTAATTGGTTCAGCAATAGTGATGATTGGCGGACCTCTTCTTTTGACTTTATTTATGCAGAACACTGATTATATAGGGTCTTACCGGAAAATGGTTATTTGTCTGGCTATTCTCGGAGCACTATTATTATATACGGCTGTATTTGCGGTAGATGAGAAAAAATTCTCCAATGCCAGGCCCAGCCAGGTTCCCCTGATTGATTCCTTTAAAAAAACAGTGAAGAATAAGGCTTTTATTATCTATCTTTTTGCCAATATATCTCTATGGTTTCTTTTTAATATTGTCCGCTCATCTGCCATACCGATTGTAATCACTCTAATGGATGCTGATGAGGCTTTTGCCAGCAGTATGTTTACTATCCTCTTTGTTATTGCGGCCATCTGTTTTCCGCTGGTGGGATTATTAACCAGGATTCGAGGAAAAAAAACGATTATGATTATAAGTCTTGGTTTATTTTCAATATTTTCTATTTTCCTATCCCTCACCGGTCTCACTCCGGTTAATCCTAAGATATGGGGACTTATTTTTGTAGGACTTATGGGTTTTCCCGCAGCAGTTCTAATGATTGTTCCCAATGTAATACTTTCTGAACTTTGTGATATTGATTATAAAAGAACCGGAGAGAGAAGAGAAGCTATGTATTTTGGGGTTCAGGGTTTCTTTATGAAACTCAATTTAGGACTTTCAACCGCAAGCCTTGCTCTTTTATATTCTATCTTCGGGAAAGACATCAGTAATCCCCTGGGAGTAAGATTAGCTCCGGTATTAGGAAGCGTAATTGCCCTCATAGGGCTCATAATTATGAGCCGATATCCGGAAAAACAGATTAGAGAGCTACTATCAAAATAATATTTTTTACAAAAAGAAAGATTATTTGATGGAAAGAGGTTAGAAAATGGGTATTTTACAAAAAGGAATTCTATTTTTATGTACCGGAAATTCCTGCCGCAGCCAGATGGCGGAAGGATTTGCTAAAAAAATGCTCTCTAATGATTTAAAAATCTTTAGTGCGGGGCTGGAGCCAAAAAGTGTACATCATATAGCGGTAAAAGTTATGCAGGAAGTTGGGATTGATATCTCTCAACAAAGGTCAAAAAATATTTCAGAGATCCCTATTGATAAAATAGACTTAGTAGTTACTTTATGTGGAGATGCTGCTGAGCGGTGCCCTATTTTTCCAGGTAAAATGACAAGGAATCATTGGGAAATAGAGGACCCCGCTAAAGCTCAAGGGAGCGAAGAAGAAATTGCCAGAGTATTCCGAAAAGTTCGGGATAAAATAAAGTTTTTTATAAAAAATGAAAAATGGTTTAATTCTTTAGAAGATTAGTTAAATTGTTTGATTAGATGTACTAATTTCAAGTATAATAGGAGAATCATAATTTTTTTAAAAAATTATTTCCAGCTAAGGAGCAAAAATTGTTATTATCAGCTTTTTTATTAGAAGCAGTCTTAATATCTTTATCCGGAGTTATAGCTCCCGGACCCGTTACTGCTGTAACAGTAGGAAAAGGGACTAAATCTCCTCATGCAGGAGCAATTATTGCTCTGGGACATGGTGTTGTAGAAATCCCCTTAGTTATTCTGATACTTTATGGTTTTGGTGATATATTAAAAATTACTTATATTAAGGCGATAATAGGTTTACTTGGCGGCTTATTTCTCTTAAAGATGGGCATTGACTTACTGAAGGGAATTAAACAAGCAAAAATTGATTCGTCTGACAATCTTCGCTCTCCTCTGAGAGCAGGAATTATACTCAGCCTGGCTAATCCTTATTTTCTAGTCTGGTGGGCAACTGTCGGTGCTATTCTTATTTTCCGTTCTTACGCTTTTGGATTGCTCGGTTTTACTATTTTTATAATTGCCCATTGGTCATGTGATTTTTTATGGTTGTACTTTCTTTCTGCTCTATCTTTTAAAGGTGGGCAGTTTTTTGGTAAAAGACTCCAGCAGGTTTTATTTTTAATTTGCGGAGTTTTTCTTCTATTTTTTGGTGCTAAATTTATTTTCGATGCAGTAAAAATAATCTTTTCTTTCTAAATGGCTAAAATGTATTTTTTCTTTTTTTAAGCTATAATTTTTTAAAATAAATTGAATATTTAAAGATAAACAGTCTAAGGGAAGAGTGGTGAAAATCCACCGCAGTCCCGCTACTGTAATGGGAGACGAAAGCTGTAATAAGCCACTGTTAGACACTTTCACTTTGATGATAGATAGGAAGGTACAGTAATTAGGTTGACCCAGAGCCAGGAGACCTGTCTGTTTATAAATATGAAATCACCTCTTCGTGGAGAAAGAGGGTGATATTTTTTTATTTTTAGATATCTTTAGAATTACTAGAAAGGAGAATGATAGTTAAATGACAATAAAGTTACTTTTAATTCGGCATGGAGAAAGCGAAGATAATGTACAAAGAAAAATTTCTGGATTTAGCAATGTTAATTTAACTGAAAAAGGAGTATGGCAAGCAAAGAAATTGAAATACCGTTTAAAGGATATGCCAGTAGATATAGTGTATTGCAGTGATTTAAAAAGGGCAATTCATACTACAAATATTGTTTTTGGAGGTAGAGGTATAGATATATTACAAAAGCCAAATTTAAAAGAAGTATATCTTGGTGATTGGGAAAGTAGGCCATTTGAAGAAATTCAATCAAGAGAAAAAGATAGATATACTTCCTGGTTTGAGAATCCTGATGAAAAAGCCAGTGCTCCTCGAGGTGAAAGTTTGGCTGACTTTAATGATAGAGTCATGACTGAGGTGAATAATATATTACAAAAAAATAATCATGGTGAAAAAGATAAAACGATAGCTATCGTATGTCACGGTCTCGCTATCCGAATCGTATTGTGTAATGCTTTAAATCTTGAATTAAAAAATATATGGTACATAAAACAGAAATCGACTGCTTTGAATATTATAGATTACAATGGTTCCAAACGTTTTGTTTCATTATTAAATGATACTTCTCATTTGGAGGATTGGTGGAAAAAGAACTAAATTTTAGATTTAAACATTTTTAAAGTATAAAAGGAGAATATTTAGAAGAATGGCAGTAAAGTTATTTTTAATTCGGCATGGAGAAAGCGATGGTAATGTCCAAAGAAAATTTTCTGGTTTTAAGGATGTAGATTTGACAGAAAAAGGAATATGGCAAGCGAATAGATTAGCACGACGTTTAGAGGGGGTGCAAGTAGATGCAGTTTATTGCAGTGATTTAAAGAGGGCTCGTCATACTGCTGAAATTATTTTTGGAGACCGAGGGAAAGATATTGTAGCAAGTCCTAACCTAAGAGAAATAAATTTTGGGATATGGGAAGGAATGACATTTGAAGAAATTAAATTAAGAGAAGGAGCCAAATTTACTTCCTGGATGAAAAATCCCGATGAGAAAACCATCATCCCTCAAGGAGAGAGCTTAGCTATCTTGAACGAGAGAGTTATGAATGAAGTAAATAGGATATTGCAAGAACATAAAAATGAAGAGAAAGATAAAACAATTGCTATAATCTGTCATGGCGGAGCTATCCGAATTATTCTGTGTAACGCTTTAAATCTTGAATTAAAAAATCTGTGGTTTATAAAACAAAATTCAACTGCTTTGAATATTATAGAATACTATGATCATAAAGGAGTTATTTCTCTATTAAATGATACTTCTCATCTTGAAGACTGGTGGGAAAGAGGATTAAAGATTAATCCGGAGAAAAAGAAAGATGAATAAAAAAATAGAAGAGACCATTCAAAAGATTAAACCTATTAATTTTAAATTAATGGAAAGAGCCCAGGAAAAATTGGATAAGCTTACTAAACCTCAAGGAAGCTTGGGAAAATTAGAGGATTTTGCCAGGAGGATAGCAGGAATATCCGGAACCCTTTCCCCCACAATCAAAAGAAAAGTAATATTTGTGATGGCCGGAGACCACGGAGTCGCCGAAGAAGGAGTGAGTGCTTATCCTCAGGAAGTTACCTTTCAAATGGTATATAATTTTATTCGAGGGGGAGCAGGTATTAATGTATTAGCCAGACATATAGGAGCAGAGATTGTGGTAGTGGATATGGGTGTGGCTAAAGATTTTCCCTTGGAAAAGAGTATAATAAGAAATAAAATAGCCTACGGAACGAACAATATGACTAAGGGGCCAGCTATGAGTAGAGATGAGGCAGAAAGAACAATAATTACCGGGATTGAAGTCTTTAAAAATGAGTTAAATAAAGAGAGAATCGATATAATAGGATTAGGGGAAATGGGAATTGCCAATACTACTTCAAGTAGTGCCATAGTAGCATGTTTGACTAAGTCTAAAGTTGAAGAAGTCACCGGCCGAGGGACCGGAATAGACGAAAACCAACTTAAAAATAAAATAAGAGTGATTAAGCAAGCGATAGAAGTTAACCATCCTGAACCAGAGGATGGTCTTGACGTTTTGTCTAAAGTTGGTGGTTTTGAAATTGGAGGGTTGGTCGGTTGTATTTTAGTTGCTGCTTCCCATCGAGTTCCTATTGTAATTGATGGTTTTATTTCTTGTGCGAGCGCCTTAATTGCGATTAAGTTAGCTCCTTTAGCGAGAGATTATATGTTTGCGAGTCATAATTCGGTGGAAAAAGGGCATAAAATTGCGCTGGAATATATAGGGAAAGTTCCGATGTTTGATCTTGGTATGCGGCTCGGTGAAGGAACCGGTGCTGCTTTGGGTATCAGCTTTGTTGAGGCCGGGGTTAAAATATTAACCCAAATGGCTACTTTTGAAGAGGCGGGAGTAGATAATAAAAGCTTGTAAATTAGTCGTTAGTATTAAATTAGCGTATAGCGTATAGGCGTGGGGAACAATTGCAGAAAAAAAATACGAATACTAAAGATGATAAAACATCTCCCAGCCTTCCTGTAGGATAGGCGTCTCGCCTGTCAGAGGTAGGGGTTCGATTCATCGAACCCGAACGATAACAAGGCAAACGGGAAAAAATAGATTCCCGTTTCCACGGGAATCACAGAGGGGCACGATGCATCGTGCCCAAGACAAATAAAAGACAATAAAAGAGAAAGAAGAATAAATATTATGCATAGAGGGAAATTAATCTTTATCACCGGGGGAGCAAGGAGCGGGAAAAGTAGTTTTGCGGAGAAGATAGCCGCTAAAACAAGCAAGAAAGTGGCTTATATCGCTACCGGTCAACCTCTGGATGAAGAAATGGCTTTTAGAATAAAAAAGCATAGAGAAAAGAGACTAAACATCTGGGAGACTTATGAAGAACCGATAGAAGTTAGAGAATTGGTGAGTCATTTAGGTTTGGAAAAAGAAGTTATCCTTACAGATTGTTTGACTTTGTTAACCTCTAATCTCTTATTAAGAAAAGAAGATAAAGTGGAAGACTCTAAATGGCAAGAAGAAATTTTGTTAGAAATTGAGAAATTTGCTGAGGTTTCTTACAAGGTACCTGCTCAAGTAATAATTGTATCTAACGAAGTGGGTATGGGTTTAGTTCCTGACAATCCTCTCGGAAGAGTTTATCGGGATATCCTGGGTAGAGCAAATAGTATAATTGCTGATAAAGCTGATGAGGTTTTTATAATGGTCTCAGGGATACCATTAAAGATAAAGGGCTGATAAAATAATGAAAATTTTAAGAGACTTATCTTTGGCTATACGGTTTTTAACTATTTTTCCTATAGCTTCGTTTCCACTTTCTAATAATAGCAATCAAGATGAAGAAGAGGATTTAGAAGAAAATTTTGCTAATTCTATGGCTTTCTTTCCACTGGTAGGGATGTTAATAGGTGTATTGCTGGTAGTTTTAAGACGGATATTTTATTGTCTTCCTGTTTCTCCGCTTATAGGTGATACTTTAATTCTAATTGTTTGGGTTTGGCTAAGCGGAGGGCTGCATTTAGATGGTTTTGCCGATAGTGTAGATGGATTTTCGGGAGGACATAACAGAGAGGAAATACTAAATATTATGAAGGATAGTGCTACCGGGGCTAAAGGGGTAGTGGCCTTAGTTACTCTTTTATTGTTGAAGTTCGTCCTTCTGGTAGAGATGCCTTTATTGTTAAAAGATGCCGTTTTATTTTTTACTCCAGCTATAGGACGTTGGAGTATGGTAATAGCTGCATTTTTTGGTAAGCCAGCTCGTTTAAAAAATAGTATGGGCAAATTATTTATGGATTATATTGGCTGGAGAGAGGTTATCTTTGCCAGCTTAACTATGGCAGTTATAGGTATTTTATTATTTAGACTATTTTTTATACCTCTGGTAATTATAGGAATAGGAATAGTATTATTGATATTAAAATATTGCCAAAAGAGGATTGAGGGTATAAGTGGAGATATATTGGGAGCGATAAATGAAGTAGTAGAAGTTTCTATTCTTTTAACCTTCTGTATTTTAGGGATTAAATTAAATTTATTTTTCTAACTCTAGCTAACCCCTCTTTGTCATAACGGCTATTTTTTGTGTTATTCCATCCCCAAAAATTATATTTACATTATTACCTGGGGGACTTTAAGGTCGGGGTGATTTATTAGTATTGGCTTTACTCCATATGCTTTTTGTAAATTTTCTTCATTAAGTACTTCTTGAGGTGTTCCTATCTTCTCTATCTTTCCTTCGTTTAAAAGGATAAGACGATGAGAAGCGATACTTGCCAGATTCAAGTCGTGAAATACTGAAATGATAGTTAATCCCTCTTCTTTAATAGCCTTTTTTAAGAGATTTAACATCTCATATTTATAATTTAAATCTAAATGAGAAGTAAATTCATCTAAAATTAGAAGCTGTGGAGTTTGTGCTAGGGCTTTAGCTATAAAGACTCTTTGTCTTTCTCCGCCACTTATTTTTTGAATATTTTTTTCAGATAAAGGTAAAGATTGGGTTTTTACCATTGCTTCCCGAGATATTCGATAATCTTCAATAATCTCACCTTTTATTCGAGAAATATAAGGGATTCTTCCCATAAAGACTACCTCTTTTGCTTTAAAGTTAAAGGCAATCCAGGTATCTTGAGGGACTACTGATATAAATTTAGATATTTTTTTAATGGAAAACTTATTTAGGTTTTCACCTAACAAAACTACATTTCCTTTACCGGGTTTTAATATCTCTGAAATAATTTTTAAAAGAGTAGTTTTTCCTGAACCATTAGGGCCAATAATTCCCAATAATTCTCCTCTTGATACAGAGAAGTTTATATTGGATAGAGTTTTTTGAAAATCATTATAAGAGAAATTTACTTCTTCTACTTTTAAAATAGTTTTAGAAAAAGACATTTTATACATTTCTCCTTTGTAAAAGATAGATAAATAAAGGGGCTCCTACTATGGCAGTTACGGCTCCAATTGGTATTTCTGTGGGAGCAATAATAATTCGGGCAAAAGTATCACATAATATGAGGAAAATTGCCCCAAAAAGTGCTGATGTAGGAAGCATAACACGATGGTCCGGACCTACTAAAAGACGAGCAATATGAGGAACTACAAGCCCTACAAATCCTATAAGACCGGTAAAGGAAACTATACTGGCTATAATTATTGAACCAATAATAAAGATGCGTATTCTTAATTTTCCAGTATTAACTCCCAAGTGAAGAGCCTCTTCTTCTCCTAAAGATAAGGCATTTAAGTCTAAAGAAGATGAAAACAAAAATAGACAGCCAACAATTACCGGAATAGTGACTATGGTTATTTTGTTCCAATTAGCAGTGGATAAATCTCCCATAAGCCAGAAGATCATAGAGTGTAATTCTCTTTTAGAAAGAGCCAAAAGTACAGTTATTAAAGCAGAAAAGAGAAAATTTATAGCTACTCCGGCAAGGAGTAGTCCGGTTGATGCTAAGGTATAACTAATTTTAGAGGACATATATACCAGATAAAGAGAGAACATTGCACCTGTAAAGGCAAATAGAGGAAGATAAGAAGCTAAATAATATCCGGTAGTATATTGTAAAGCAATACCAATACAGGCTCCCAAGGCAGCTCCTGCTGAAACTCCCAAGATATAGGGGTCAGCCAAGGGGTTTCTTAAAATTCCCTGGAAAGCTCCCCCTACGGTAGATAGGGCTGCCCCAGCAAGAATAGCCATAGTAATCCGAGGAATCCTTAGCTGCCAGATAATTAAACTAATAGTTTTATCTGATGAACTATTCCACATAAAGGAAAAAATTTCTTTGGGGTGGATAGGAACCACCCCAAAATTAAGACAAACAAGACTTACTCCCAGGATGCCTAAGCTTCCCATAAGAAGCATCAAGATTAATTTTTTTCGCCAGTTAGTATAGCCGGCGATTACTTTTGGTGATTTATTTATGAAAAATTTCATATAACAATTCAAGCCCATCTATTAATCGAGGTCCTGCACGGTAAAAGAGATCTTCATTTACTATAAAGATACTTTGTGTTTTGATTGCCGGGATATTAGACCAACCAGGACGCTTGGAAATATTTTCTTTAATTTTTGATTCTTCTCCGAGGTTCATTGCTCCGATGGGAATTATAATTATATCCGGTTCAGCTTCTGCTACAAATTCCGGATTTATTTTTACCCAACCAGGGAGACTGGCAGCGATATTTCTCCCCCCAGATAAAGTAATTAATTCATTAAATAAAGTTCCTTCTCCTGGAGTGTAGATAGTTTCGTAAGTTCCTCCGATAAATACCTTGGGACGGTTAGAAATGGCAATTTTAGAAACTTCAGATTTAATTTTATTAAGTCTTTGCGATAAATCTTCTACTAAAGTGTTCCCTTTTTCAGGTATTCCACAAACAGTAGCTACCATTTTTAAGCTTTTGAGAGTTTCCTTGATGGTTAAAGGTTCAATAACTAATACATTAAAACCCAATTCTCGTAGACGTGGAATTTCCTTCAATTGAAACCCTGCATAAGCTAAAATAAGATCTGGTTTTAAGGAAGTAATTTTTTCTAAGTTAAGAGGTGACATTTCCCCTATTTTTTCTACTTTTGTTGCTTCTTCAGGATAATTGGTGTAATTTGTTACCCCGACTACTTTATCACCAAGGCCAATGGCAAATAAAATTTCAGAGTTACTGGGAGCAGTAGAAATGATACGTTGTGGTTCTTCGTGAATTGTAACTGCTGACCCGGTATCATCGATTATAGTTAAGGGGTAATTGCTCGCTCCCGCGAAACCGAATGAGAGCAAAGAACTTAATATAAGAAATAGAAAAGTAAAAATTAGAATTGATTTTTTAAAAATATTCATGGTTAGTCTCCTTTAATTATTAATTAATTTGTTAGAATAATAAGAAATCTTTTTTGTTTTTGGTTTTTTATTATTTTTAAAATAAAAATAACACCCCCTTTTCCACGAAGAAGTGATTGGTTTATCTAAACAGACAGGTCTCCTGGCTTAGGGGTCAATCTAATCGCCGTGCCTTCCCATTTATCACTAAAATAGAAAGTGTTTAACAGTGGCCTATTACAGCTTTCGTCTCCCATTACAGTAGCGGGACTGCGGTGGATTTTCACCACTCTTCCCTTAATCTGTTTATCTTTAAATATTTAATTTTCAATTAACAAAATTATAATACATTATGTGAAAAATTACAATTGAAAATTATTTGAAT
>Ga0255384_10173_pt1 | contig 10358 bp, 13 predicted proteins | sample ANMaggSeSYBR01F7_FD_182106 | JGI IMG/M metagenome (GOLD analysis project Ga0255384, IMG submission 182106) | Sediment cell enrichment communities from methane seep in Santa Monica Basin, California, United Staets - ANME aggregate JGI... | ecosystem: Environmental > Aquatic > Marine > Cold seeps >... | reverse complement strand
CTCACTGATTGCGTCGTGCGGCTCGATCCCATGATGGTCGAGAACCTGCCGTTTAACTTGGAACAGGCTGTACAAGCGACAGTCCATCACCTGCGGGGGCAAGAAGTCGGTCAATAGATGATGCGACCCGGTCGCAGGAAGATGTTGAATGTGGAGCATAACTAAGACAGCGAACTTTCCGAACTCGAGGAAACTATTCAGACATGCATGACAGCGTAAGACTGTGCGTTTGTGTTCGGGCAGAGCGACGGTCACTCTGCGCAATTCAGTCACGTTTGTTCTTTGGCGCCCTGCAGGACCGTGTGGAGACGAAGTGTTGAGGGTCGGCATATGGTGTTTCCCGGTCAGTGCCGCAGGGGTTGTACCACTTCGGCACCTCGTACGGGTTGTCGCTTCCTATGCGGATGAGGTGGTAGTCGTAAGCGGAGGCGTTGCGGTGGAAGGTCTACAGGAGACGGATGGATGCCGTGTGGTCGTCGTGCAACATGTCTCCCGAACTGGACCACGGCGGTTCCTCAGCTATCTTCAGACGCAACTGGTTCTGGCTGTGCGGGTTCTCCAGCTACGCAATGCTGTCGACGTACTAGTGTTCTTCATTGGGGGGCCTGAGATGCTACCAGCCGTCGCCGTTGGACGTCTCTTGGGCAAGAGATGCGTAGTGTCGCTCGCCGGTACTCCTGGGGGGGAAGCAGCATCGGGAATCGAAGACCCCCCCACCCCCCCCCCCCCCCCCCCCCCCCCCCCCCCCCCCCACCCCCCCCCGCCCCCCGCAGCCACCCCCCCCGCCGTGCTTCGATCCGTTCGGAGGCTTACCTTTGCTTTGTCTCATCGAATCATCGCCTATTCCACGCGCATAGGAGATAGCCCTGAGCTGAGCAATTGTCACCGCAAGTTCAGAGTTGCCCACGAACATTTCCTCGATGAGGAATTTCTAGCAGCCGCACCTCCCGTCAATACTCGTGGCAACAGAGTTGGCTATTTGGGAAGACTGAGCTCCGAGAAAGGGATACTCCAGTTCGTGGAGGCGGCTGCGCCAGTGCGTCAAGAGATGCCGGTGCAGTTCGTCGTGGCAGGTGATGGTCCCCTCTTGGAGAGTGCCAAGGCCCTCGCTGTTGACTCGGGTGTCACTTGTGAACAGTTGACCTTTCTTGGGTGGGTCCCGCGGGGTGAAGTCCGAGCTTTCCTGCAGAGCCTGCGACTACTGGTGCTGCCCTCGTTCACGGAGGGCCTGCCGAATGTCGTCATTGAGGCAATGGCTTGCGGCACTCCGGTACTGGCAGCTCCGGTGGGGGCTATACCTGACCTGGTGAAACATGGGGAGACCGGCTTCCTTCTTCCGGATAACTCGGCGACGTCAATCGCAGAAGGCATCATTGAAGCCTTGAAGTCTCCCGACCTGGATAGAATCGCATCGAATGGGCGTGCCTTCGTTGTCAGTGAGTTCAGTTTTGCGGCTGCGGTTGACGGATACAAGAAGGCGCTTGGGATACTGCAGAATGAAGGCTGACACAACCGGAATCGAGCGGAGGGCCACTGTCACGCTCCCGTTACGCAAGCGTTCGTGCAGGCAAGTGCGGTTTGTTCCCAGGTTCCGAGTGGCGTGTGCAATGATTGCCTTCGATGTCAGTGGCGCAACCAAGAGGCCGCGATGAACGAACGCGTGGTAAAGACGTTGGCGATTGTCGCCTTTCTGGCTGTCGGGGCAGCGGCACTGATCGCACGGAACTCCCCTGCCATGGGCTACGAGATTTCCATCTATTCTTCGACACCAATTGCCGTCTGGCTAGGAATTGGGGTGGCTTTAGTCTGCGGAATTGCCATTGCGGTGCGCTGCGCCTTCGGTGACCACTCGATTGCTAGGTGGTGGGCTCTAGGTTGTGGGTGCATCCTGTTGGCGAATGTTCTGGTAGTCGCGCTACTTATCGTGAGGGGTTACGCCTTCTTCTCCGCAAGGGGAGACGCCGGCACGCACATCGGTTTGGTGCGCGCCCTCATTGAGAATGGACACTTCTTCGGCACCAATAAGTACCCTGTGCTGCATGTGCTGGTGACTGAGATGTATCACCTCACAGGGTTGGCCGTAGAGTACCTGGGCATGGTGCTGCCTCTCATATTCACCGTTATCGGCGAGGTGTTCGTCTACCTGTGGGCACGAACTCTTTTCACATCCAGGAGAGCGATAGTCTTCATGACTGTGGCTGGAACCATGTTGACCTGGGGCTGTTACACCCACTTGGCCCCGAACAGTATGGGCGCCATGTTGTTTCCGGTCTTCCTTTACGTATCCACTAAGACAATGACTGAGGACGGAAACAGGGGGTTCCTACCTGTACTACTGCTGTTTGTCTTTCTCCTGCCTGTGCTTCATCCCGTCCCTTCATTTGCGCTGGCGTTCATTATCACGGCATTGTGGTGCGCGAACGCACTCATGAGTAAGTTCCAGGTTACGGGTGGGCACCTTCGAACTAGATTCAGAACTAATCTGTCGATTGCAGTTCTCCTCTGCGTTATCACAATCGCATGGATCTCCAATTTTCGCGACTGGGCACTGCTGTGGGAGTCGTTGTTGCTAGAGTCGGACGCTGTTGCCACGCCGCTGGCAACAGCGCGGAACGCGGTAGCCTTAGGCTTTGATGTGGTCGCATACTTCTTCAAGAGTGACTACTTCGCTCTGCTGTCATTCTGTCTTGCCGCACTGGCCGCCTTTCCCATTGTGCTTCGCGCCGCCAAGCATGACGACTGCGCGGCTGGTAAGTTGATGGCCCTGTACGGACCATTTCTGGGGCTCTGTCTGTTGTTCGTATCAACATGGTTCGTTGATCTCAAGGGGGCCGAGAGAATAGTAGAGTACATTCTGCTGCTCGCCTGTCCCTTCGTGGGTCTTTTGCTTACCAGCCTGATGCCATCCAAGACAAGGGGTCGGCTGTTCTTCGCAATACTCGTCGTGTCAGTACTAGCGAGCATGTCTTTCCTCGGGGTGATGAGAGTGTACCCGTCCCCCTACATGCAAGGCTTCAACCCCCAGACAACTTACGCGGAGAGTCCCGGCATGGATTGGTAGTTCCGCCAAAGTGGTGCACGCGATCTCTCTGGGCTCACGGTGGCGCCCGGAAGAATGACGGATTTCCTGTACTCCGTGAGCTATCGATGGGACGTGCGGTACTATCCGGATTATCTAGAGTTGGAATCATGGATTCCGTATCATTTCGGCTACGACAAGTATTCCATGCTGGGTTGCTCGTACCTCACTGATGTGTATGTGGTTCTGACGGATCTCGATAGGCGCCTATATGTGGACGTGTTGCCCGAAATAGCCGATATCCGGATGTTGCCCCGGGATTTCGTCATGCTTGAACATGACCCGAGCGTGGACAAAGTGTACATTAACGGTGGCTTGGATGTGTGGTGCGTCGAGTCGATCGCGTGTGCATCCGTGGCGTGAGGCACACGGTGGCGAGCCGCACGCGAGTTGTGTGGACGCAGTCTATTCGAGACCGGCTCCAAAAGGGGGGGCAGCCACAACGGAGTTGCCTCTTTGGAGTCATTTGTCGGAACTGGTGCGTGTGCGCGCAGGCGGTGTCCTGTGGGAATCTCTTCCTATGGATGTCGAAACCTGTCGGAGAGTCTCCATGTAGTCAAAGACGAGAGGTCACCGGCTGCGGCTGCCTCCAGTACCCTCGATAGACGCTGCGTCTGTTCGTGGCAGGTGTACTGTTCGATTGCGCGGTCTCTTGGGTCATAGAAGCTGAGGGTGGTCTGTCTCCGGGCTGTCTCGTCAAACCAAGTCTTGATGATACCAGCTATCTCTTGCGGAGCATCTCGCGCAATGCCGCTCCCCGTGTCGCGGATTAGTTGAGCCAAGGAATCACAAGGGTGCGCGACCGCGAGGATAGGGCGCCTCGCCCCGATATAGTGGAAGACCTTCGCTGACAAGAGACCGCCGTTGTTGGGCCACTTCCACCCGAATACTAGTAGTGCTGAAGAATCGACCATCAATCGGAGGGCCTCCTCGTGTGGGACCGCCTCGCGGAACCTCAATAGGTCCAGGACGTCCAAGCTCGCTGCAGCCTGTCGAATGAAAGGTGCATTCAGGGTCCCTATGACCTGCCCCCCCGAAAACGAGTCCAGTCTTAGTATTAGACTGAAGGACTGAAAGGTGGTTGGCATGGCGAGAAAGTTCTTAACGCCGGAGCAGATCATCAACAGATTGCGTGAGGCCGAGGTGGCGCTGAGCCAGGGATTAACTGTGGCTCAGGCCAGCCGAAAGATTGGTGTCACCGAGCAGACTTGCTACCGCTGGCGCCGGGAGTACGGGGGCATGCGGATTGAGCAGGTCAAGCGCCTCAAGGACCTGGAGAAGGAGAACTCGCAGCTCAAGAGGCTGGTGGCCGACCTGTCGCTTGACAACGCGATCCTCAAGGAGGCTGCCCGGGGAAACTCATAAGCCCGTCCCGGAGATGTCAGGTGATCACCCATGTTTGTCAGCTGCTTCACATCTCCGAAAGACGGGCATGCAGAGTACTGGGACAACCCAGGGCCACGCAGCGGCGCGTTTCGAGAGTTGATGATGAGGAAGGAAGACTGACACCTCGCATAATAGACATGGCCAGCAGGCACGGCAGATATGGATATCGTCGGATAACGGCGTTGCTACGCAGGGAAGGCTTCGGAGTGAACCACAAGAGGGTAGAAAGGACCTGGAGACGGGAAGGACTCAAGGTGCCTGAGAAGCAACCGAAACGGGGGCGACTATGGCTCAATGATGGCTCATGTGTCAGTTTACGGCCTGAGCACAAGGACCACGTCTGGAGCTATGACTTTGTGCTCGCGAGGACAAGTGACGGTCGGGCCTTCAGGGTGCTGACAATGCTTGACGAGTTCACGAGGGAGTGTCTGGCCATGCCGGTCAATCGCCGCATCATCTCTCAGGACGTCATCGACCATCTGTTCCAGCTCTTCATGCTGAGAGACATTCCTGAGTACATACGGTCTGACAATGGTCCCGAATTCACCGCCAGGGAGATACTCACATGGCTTGTCAGAATGGGAGTCAAGGCCCTCTTCATCGAACCGGGCAGTCCCTGGGAGAACGGCTACATAGAGTCATTCAATGGCAAGCTGCGGGATGAGCTGCTCAACCGAGAGGTGTTCAACACACTGACCGAGGCAAAAGTCTTGATAGACCAGTGGCGCAGGGAATACAACCAGTTCTGGCCGCACAGTGCGCTTCACTACCGGCCGCCGGCTCCCGAGGCTATCCTGGTGGCAGCACTAACTTAACAAGTGGTATCGTTACTGGGGGCAGGTCATTCCGCACCGCGAGCGCCATTGTCGGTCCGAGCGGTCTTGATGCACGAACGGACTTCAGCCACTATGAGCCAACCGTACCGGACCATTTTTGGTTTGGACATAGTGCCCAACATGGGTGACGTGGTCATTGTAGACTCCTATTTCGTTCTCGCTGAATCAAGTATTACGGCGTACACGGGAACCTGGGCGTCGGTGGGGCGATTCCACGGTGGCGACTATGCTGCTGTGCAGTATGACGATTCGGTTGTCCAAATCCACGCAGTGCCGGGAACTGGGGTGTGGCGCGTCGAAGCCTCTCCATAGTGCCGGCCGAATGATTTGCTTGATAATCCGTACTCAAATGGTGAGTGGGATGCATAATGTATCAATCTAAGAGGAGACAAAAATGGCGTTGACCAATCGGTTGAGTATCTGCCACACAATTGGCGCGTTCATCCCTGACACGCAAGGCGGTCACATAACCTATACCATTCAGTTTGGTGAGAACATCAATCGATACTGCCGGAGTCAATTCTTGATTGTCCCCAAAGCCGAGGAGGACAACACTGAACTCGATAGGAGCTTCCTCTTCGAAATCTGTCGTGTCAACTACTTCAAGTTCAAGTGGCTCCGTCGTCTTAAGGCTAAGAAATACCTTAAGTGGTTGCCTCTTGCTCCCTTGATGGATCTTTCTTGTCTTCGTTTCTTACCTCAAATCTTCTACCTGGATCGAAAACACGGCATCGATATTGTTGTATGTCATGACATTAGTACGAGTATTGTGGCTACCATAGCTGGCAAGTTGCTACACAAACCTGTAGTCTGGCAAGTACACGGTTGTGCAGGGACACCTTCCAGCCTTGCGGACAGATATCAAACAGTGGTAACCAAGCTCTTCAGACCGGACAGCGTCTTTGTCGGGGATAGAGGACTGTCGGAGAAGTTTACCGGATTACTGGGCCGGGATAAGGTGACGGCCGTCCGTTACGCTGTTGATACAGAGAGGTTCTGCCCCAGACAGGCAAATAGGCAGTTGCTGAAAGACTTGGGACTGGAAAGCACATTTGTTATTGCCTCACCCCACCGACTGGTCCCATTCAAAGGTGTAGAACATGCAATTTCAGCCTTCAAGCAGTTCCTAGAGAGTTCGCCTTCACCGGATGCCGTTCTCCTCATAATCGGAGATGGGGCTCTTCGCCGGAAGCTGGAAGAATTGGCCGCTGACTTAGGTATAGCGGAGAGAGTATTATTCCTGGGTGAAATAGATTATCGCCAGATTCCAGACTATCTGTCCATTTCTGGTGTCATAGTGGCAACCAGCACCATTAGCAACTCCAATTCATCAGCACGGGAGGGTATGGCCTGCGGCAAGCCGGTGTTAGCCTTTAACTGTGGGGAAACCGACGCATTAATCCATCACATGGAAACGGGACTACTGGCTGAATCCGGGAGTATTGCAGATCTGGCTCAAAAGATGCTGATGCTCTCACAAAGCTCAGAGCTTCGGGACAAGATAGGCAAGAATGCCCGCAGTTTCATCGAGGAGAATCATAGCTGGGAGAGCGTAATAAAGTGCCACTTGGAAGTCTATACAGAGCTAATTCAGCGGAAGCGAACGTAAGAAGCCAGTTGATTACCATGGTGTATGACCGTAGAGGTGTCACCGCCTAGCTGAAATCCAGTCCCTTATCATGGTGACCATCCTGGCATATGTTTTCAGGTCTTCACGCTTGAGGATCAGGGTGTCGGTCAGGGTATTCTGGGATATCCTGAGAAAGAAAAAAAGCCCAACGATGGCAGTGATGGAATATGAGACAGTCGAGGCGAAAGCCGCCCCGGAAATCCCCCATAGCGGGATTAGCAGTAGATTCAACGGGATATTGACCGCTAGAGAGGTGGTGCCGGCAATCAGCCCGAAAATTGGTCTTCCTCTTCCGGCTAACTCGCTGCCGGTGGTTCTCGTTATACTTAAGGCAACAATGCCAGGCAAGAGTATATAGAATGGCTGAAGAGCAGGCAGAAATGCCGGGCCGAAGAATATGGTAATGAGGTATTTAGCAAGGGGAAGGAGGATAGTGGCAGCTAAGACAGTGACAAAGAGGGTGTTCCGCACTATTCGGGGTGTTGATGAATTTGCTTCCTCGGTGCTCAGCCTTGGGGTTCTGGCGAATAAGACTACGCCCACTGCCGCAGGAAGATGCCACAGTGCCTCTGCGAGGGCGACGGATACGGAATAGTAGCCGACAAAGGTGACATTCATAAAGAAGGCGACCAAAAGCATATCCAGGCGGGAATTCAGCATGATAATCATGCCTGCTAGATGGCTCTTGACGCCGTATGTAACCGAAGCCTTGAACACTGGACTGTTTAAGGACCACTTTATGCTTACCAGTCGCCTCACCAGTAGAATGGGCAGTACCCCGGTCACTACCGTAGCCGTTGCCCAGGCAATAACAGCTGCCTGTAGCTCCATGCCTAAGCCCAACAGCAAGATCAGAAGAAGCACCACCAGCAGGACTTGTTGAAACACAACGACAAAGTTGTATTGAGTTATCTTCTGCTCCCCAAGCAACAGATAAATGAAGTAGATATGGAGAAAGCTGAATGGTAATGCACCTGTCACAATCAAGATAAGCCGCGGGTTTATATCCTCGAGGAAAGACGGATGATAGAGGTGGAAGTAGGTGAGGAATCCAGCGGCTACAATAACCCCTAATCCCAATCCTAGGATGAGTGAGTTTGAGGCGAGGTCGGCAGTCTTGTATCTGCCGCTACCGCCATAATAGGTGTTGGCACTCTGTATGCCCAGGTTTCCCAGACTGAAGAGCAAGGTGGGGACCAAGAGTATCAGGGAGTAAGCCCCTTTCCCCTCAGGACCCAATACCCTGGCGATGACAATGGAACCAACCACGCTTAGCAGAGTGACAGTTATCTGGGATGAAAGGGTCATCAGGGTATTCTTTATGAAGTTCAAATCATGTCCCGGGTGAAGTCTCCGGTTACTCTTTGACCATGGCCACATCTGTGGCACCGAGAATCTTACAATCGTCGGCTATGGAATCGCATGGCTCCAATAGGCTGATATCGCATCTCTCGGCCATGCTGCTTCGTCCAGAAACGGAATGCATGCTGTATTACCTCATCCGGCGCTCAGTCTGTATCAAAAGCTAAGACGACCTCATTCATGTCTACGTTGATTTCTGTACTTCAAAGTATCCGTGCGCCATTTCGTTCTTGTAGTCTATCATGGCTTCTTCGTAAGAATAGCGGGGCTCCTGGCCCACCTCGTGTCGAGCCCGCCATAGCGTGCCCATCTGGCCGCATATCTCGGTTGGGGGCGTGGAGGGTCCTGATGACTGGCACGACACCTGCTTGTCGGATGGTCTTCAAGAAGGTGATGAATTTATCATGGTCGATTGCGAAATTGCCCGTTAGTTTTTGGCCGGGGGCAATATCTTTCGTTACCACTGAGCTTATGGTTGCAGGGGTATGTCTCCCCCTCCCCCACCTTTCTAGACTGCATCTTGATTGGCCCCCTGTGCTAAGTTTCACAGCAACCTGTGGCTTGCTAGCCTCGCGAACCAAAGCGTAGTCCGCCGTGAATATGGAATACCTCTCCTGCCAGAGCTTCATTGCGGTAGAGTTCTGCGATGAGCGAAGCGACCTCCTCAGGTTCTATCAAACGCTTGATGGGTACCTGATCCAGAATACTCTTCACGGCTTGTTCGCCCATGCCTTCAAGTAATGGCGTGGCTACGGCACCTGGCGCAACAGCCACACAGCGGATCCTCTGACCTATGTCCCTTCTGAAGAACTCAGCTGTAATCACCTTTGGCATCACTGATATGGCTGCTTTGGCTGATGCATAGCTGATCTGTCCCGCGGCCCCCGAGGCACCCACGGAGGAAATCAGGCATATCAATCCCTTGCAGCCCCCATCGATCATTTTCTCTGCACATTCCCGCACAGTCAGGAAAACGCCATTGAGGTTGACATCTAGAAGCATCTGAAAGTCAGCGAGTGTCATCCTCTCTGCGACCATCCCGGTGGCCCTATCGGTGCGCAACATCAGGCTGTTTCTCACCACACCGGCAGCAGGGACAACCAGGTTGATGCCCCCAAACTTCTCTACGGCAAAACGAGCGAGCGCCTGGTTGTCTTCCTCCCTAGTCACGTCGCACACGATAACGCCCACTTCCCCTCCGATGTCGCGCAGTTCCCTCTCCACTTCCAACAACCTATCGTGTCTTCGAGCAGCCAGCACGACCTTCCCGCCGTTCCTCACCCAGTGTGTAGCTATGCCCCTGCCGATACCACTGTTTCCCCCTGTAATAACAGCCACTGAGCCTGATATCTCTAGCAATTCATTGTCTCCCGTCGTGACGCCTTGTCAGCCTATGTGTCGAACTCGCTTGCCTTCATGCTCCTCAGGACCTTGGCTGGGTTACCCACTACCACATGATAGGCAGGGACATCAGAGACTACAACGCTGCCCATGCCAACAAGTGCCCATTCTCCAACCGTCACATGATCTCTTATCGTAGCGCTTGCTGCTACGTACGCTCCTTCTTTGACTACCTGTTCGCCCGCAACTACAGCACCGGCCCCTATTGTCACGTAGTCTCCAACATCTGTCTCATTAGCTACATAGCTGTTCGGCAGCAGATAGACATGGTTTCCTATTCTGCAGTTTGGGAGTATGATGACCCCCGCCGTTACTATGGTACCTTTTCCAATATTCGTGTGGCCGGATATGCTTGCATCCGGATGTATGAGTGTGGCGTATCGTTCAAGCCCCATCCCCAGCTTCGCAAACACCCTCCTCTTGGTAGCATATCTCTGAGGACTCCCCAGCATTATTGCGAAATAGCAGTCAGGATATCTGGCCGCCTCGGATATCGCGCCCAGAACCGGAAACCCGTTCATTTCCACACGCTGCTTGGCAGGGTCGTCATCTAGAAAACCCAAGAGATTCCACTCATTTCCGATGGCTTGCACCACGTCGGCGGCCACCATGCCATCTTGCGCGGCGCCGATTATTAGTAGGTCCTTGCTCATGTCGTCACCTC
>Ga0255384_10172_pt1 | contig 10411 bp, 11 predicted proteins | sample ANMaggSeSYBR01F7_FD_182106 | JGI IMG/M metagenome (GOLD analysis project Ga0255384, IMG submission 182106) | Sediment cell enrichment communities from methane seep in Santa Monica Basin, California, United Staets - ANME aggregate JGI... | ecosystem: Environmental > Aquatic > Marine > Cold seeps >... | reverse complement strand
CATATCTAAAGAATCTGAGCATGTTCAACAAGTCTTTTCACCGCTTCACTGGCATGGATAAAGGGGATATTGGCCTCCAATTCAATGGAAGTCTTTTCTGAGAAGCCCCTACTTCGTCCTAATGTACGTAGAAGAAGCTGAAGGGTACCGGCATCAGGTTTGATCTTCCAGCCTTTAAAGTTTCCCTGATCATCCAACTGGGGAATACCCAGAGCAAAATGGTATGCACGATCAACAATCAAATCGATAATTGACTCTTGAATCTCTTCATAGAGTGCAGCAAACTCGGGGTCCTGTTCCATCCAATTATAAAACGTACGCCGACCGATGTGCGCCTCTTTGGTCGCTTTTGTAATGTTTCCCCGTGTTTGGGTAGCTACGTCCAAAAACTTCCTTTTGCGCTTGATAGTGGAAGCACTACCGGATAGTTTTCCTACTTGCTCAGTCATAGTTAATAATTCTGTTTTTTGTGCCATTTGTGCCATCAATCAGAGGCAGTTTTATAACCAACAAACCGAAATAAACGACTCATCAAACAACGGATGAGACAACAACTTTATGTATAGTATTGATATTCAATATAATTTTAAGTCCAATAGCAACTTGAACCTACCTTTTTTTTTCATTATACTCATCGATGCGTTACATGATTTTTACCACCCGTTTTTCGGTAGATAGTTGAATTTTCGGCAACAGTTGAGGCTGAGAATCGAAGAGGATTGCTTTGTAGTTCATCCAATTTGGTCAATAGGTCGTCGAAGGAACGAATGATCCAATACAATGCCCCTTGATCGGTCACGGCTTTTTCAAATTTCATTTGTGCTTCGCTTTGCCGGTCACTTCCTAATTTTATTTCGATCCATAGGGAACGGCCACCCTCAACAATGGCGTAAATGTCCCCGGCCCCTTTCATCCCGGTTGCCGGTTTCCACTTGATTTGTCCATCCTTAGTTTTCATTGGGGAGCCGGTCGAGTTTTGCCGGGAAGCGAAATAACCTTCCGATTTCAGCCAAAAGATTGCCGTTGCGGTTAGAAGGTTTGCCCCCTTGCCGGCGAAATATGACACTGTTGGAACTTTACAGTTTTCAGGGAATGTCTGTTTTTCTTGGCACCGTATGTTCAACTTGGTGAATGCCTCAAATGACATTACGGTGGGGAATCGTGTGTGTTTAAATCTTGCGGCTTTCATACTGATGGTTTATTGACGGGGGGTTCGGGGGGTGTCCCCACCGAATACACCCGATCCCGAAGGGGTCGGCTTAAACACCATTACCCGGTTGGGTTCACTTTTTATTTCAGTTATTACATTCATATCATTTTCAAAAACAGGGTGAATCTTTTCACCTTCTCTCTTTAATATTCATTCTTTAATTCATTCTTTAATCCACTCTTTAATTCACTCTTTAATGCCTGTACTTTATCTCTGTATTTTTCAGATTATCAAATACTTGATTTTCATACACCTGTACTATACTTCCGTTAATCTTCTGTGTATCTGCCTTTTTTCGAGTTGTGATTTTTAGCCTATTTCCGGCCGGTATCACGGTTACAAGTCCCAGACTCATAAGTTCGCTTAGAATCCTCTCAATAGTCTTGCGGGGGAAATTGCTAGGAACCTTCCGAGCGTGGCCCTGCATACGATCATGGATGAACTTTTTATCAGTGAATACAAACGGCTTTCTTCCTTCAATGCTCCGGATCGCAGCGAACATTTGAAACTGTTGGAAACCAATCTTTCCTAATGCGGCCGCCTTGAAAGTTGATGCATCTATGGAAGCAAACGGCTCCCCCTTTTCCCAAGAGCGAAACCGGCTATAATTCCCACGAATTTCCTCAATGTCACCTTCCCTATTGAGCATTTCACAGGCCATACGTATTTGGTTATAAGTGGTGATTTTCGCCGCCATTTCATCAGAAATAAGTGGAATAAGTGTCTCCCTATCTTCCACAGGGTCAAACGTTCCGGCTGTATTGAATCCCTGATAATCTTCGTCTGCAAGACATAAGTATTCTTCGGACACGTAATCTAAAAGTGTCAATATGCTTTTCGGGATATTGTTGGGGGAATGGTACCAATGATAGATCAGATTGCTAATAGCATTCTGAAAGTCTGATTTTATTTTCATGGCATAAGCAACGGTGCAATGATCGAATAAAACGCTGATATTGTACCCCGTGATTAGGGGAATGACCCGAACAGGGATGATCAGAAAGGGCTTGCTATTTGCAGCAATACTCATGTCGGAAGGGGATGTGGCGTAACTTTTTAGAAGTAGGGGAGTTGGCAATCGACCCGAATTGCGGGTAGCCAATCACTATAAAATCAGTTGATAAGGTATTTGACCACATGACTCTGTTATCAGATATGTGTGCAAATGAGGTCATTCTCCCGGCTTTGCGACTGTTGCAGCCTTTAGTATTTCATCCTTTTGATACCGTTTCCGGCCCCCGATCCGATACCCCGTAATGATACCTTTAGATTCCCAGTTGTAAACGGTAGTTACCGATACATCGAAGATTTGGGCAACCTCCAAAGGTGAAATGAATCGGGGATCATGTTTGGCATCACGACGCTTTTTTTCGTCGTCCAATTTCTGAGTTACTTCGGTGGTGATTTTATTCACCAATTCATCAAGGGTGGTTGATTCAATTTGTATGGTTCTTGTAGCCATTGTAAGTAGGTTTATACTAATGCAAAAAAAGAGAAACCCTGAAAAGCATCATAGCATTTCAGGGTTTATGCACTTGGTTAAACCTTGTACAATACTGATAATCAAGGCTCCTTTAGATAGGGCACATCAGGATCAGTTCGGATCAAACGGTCAACATGCGACTCTGTTGTATGAAGGATAGCAACATAAATCAACTTCTGGCGTTCTTTGGGTAATTTGTAAAACTCATCCAGGTTGTTCAGCACATTTATCAGTTGTATTAGTCGCCCTTTTGTATCCCGGTACTTACCTTTGCCACCTTCAAAAACGCTTAGCCACAACCAATGAATAACACGTACAAGTTGAACATGGTCCGGGTAATGTTCAGTAATCCTGTCATTATTTACCTCAACAATCCAGCCCGGGTTCCCTGACCCGGTGACTTCCTGTCTTTTTGCAATATCCAAAGCGTAGACCAATGCGGCTTCTTGCTGTTGAGGGTGCAAACGGTCGAACAACCATTGAACAGCATATAGAATGTCAACCCCTTCGGCGGCTGATTCAATAAACTTGTGCATCTGTTCCGCACCTTTGTCCTGTTCTTTTGTGGGCTTCTTTAACTGGGGATTGTTAAGGTGGTTACTCATGATATTTTCATTTGTGGGTTGCGCAATTCATTGACTTTGTCGGCGATTTGATCCGCTACCTCAGATGCGGTTGATTTAATGTAATTATCAAAAACTGCAAATGTCTTATGGCCGGTAATCTTCATAACATTGAAGGGACTAACACTGAATGTTTGGACCATATTGGTGGCAAATGACCGTCTTGCCGTGTGCATTGAAACCATTTCCGATCGTTTGAAAACCCGGGTGACCTTTGCACCCCCTTCGGTCCTTGTTAACGTTAAATCATTGTCAAAATCTTTCAATCGAGCGGCCACAGTTTTAATATGCTTGTTGGCCTTTTGATTGAACATGTGGGGTAACCGGCCTTTGTATTTATCCAAGATGGATTTCACGGGTGGGTCGATAAGTGGAATGGTTACTTCTTGGCCGGTCTTTTGGGTAACAATGGTTATTTGTCCTGGATTGTCAAATCGTGCGTGTTCATTGAATGTTTCCAAATCTGAAAACCTCAACCCCGTCCAGGCGGAGATTAAAAACAGGTCACGGGCAATTTCTAAATGTGGTTCCTTCGGAGTAAATGGCAAAGACCACATTTCATCCAATTGGGCAACGGAAAGGTAAATATGATCAATCCTTTCATCAACCGGGGAAATAAACTTTTTATCCTTGTAAGCCAAATTTTCCGTATACCCCTTTTCAACGGCGTAATTCATTATGGATTTGATGTTGTTAATGGTCTTGCCTATGAAGTTGGAAGTGTGACCCAGGTCATTTTTACCCCCGACGGTCATACTGTTTTCCTGGCGACCTTGTACTGGTTTCGTTTGCATCCAGGGTACGAACTTGTTATAGAAATCAGTGTTGATGGTATCGAAATCAATATCCATCCGGTATTTGGCTCCAAATTCCCTAAGTAAACGACCGGTCTGTTTATAGTTTCGTACGGTTTGCGGCGTAACGGTTTTCAATCCCTCTTTTGTTGCAAATGTCTTTGTTGGCATTACGTTATCAATGAAATACAACAACGTCATTTTCTTGGTTTCGGCCTGGGAATCTTGTTTATTCAAAGCATCCTTGACCAACTGTTTGAAGGTTGCTAAGTCCGGGGTTACACCATTCTGTTCCAAATAGGTTTCAAATATTTGATTCACGGTTTCCCGGTTCATATCCAACCGCTTATTAATGGCCTTATAGGCATCCCGTTGTTTGGTGGTTTGCTTTAGTAATCCAGTGTTGGCTCTTTGTCCTTTAGTCCAGTGTTTTGGATTAATACGACTGTTGGCATTGCCGACATATCGGTTTCCCCTCCAACGAACAATGAAATGTATCGTTGATTCCTTCGCCTTAGGATTTCGAAGGTTGAAGTTGATGAAGTGATTGTCTGTTGCCATGTTGTCAGATTTGTTATCACATTTTATTTGACGTAAATTTATGTAACTTTTGGCAACTTTCCGAAACCCTTTGTAATTAACTGATACAGAAGATAAGTAAATCAAACTGGAATAAGCGGTTTGGGTCCGCTACCGACCTCACGAACAGCTAATCAGCTTATAAATAGCAGGTTAGCTGTTTAATTTAGGGTAAAACGATTTCGATATTAGAGTTTTTCCAGCAATGTTTCATTCACTACGTTGAATGCCTCCTGTGCATCATAGTTTTCTCCAGGCCTAAGAAGTGAGGCTGTGTCACCGATAAAAACCTTGTCCAGTAATTTCTCCTTTAAATTGTTTACGAATTGCTTTCTGGTGGGTAATGTCACTTTACTAAAATCCATGTAAGATGCATAGCAGGACAATACTTCGCTGGGATCTGGATTAGAGACGATAATTGCCTTGTACAGATCGTATAGATCCCTACCTTTTTTTCGCTGGTAGAGTGCCCTAAGTTTTGTTCCGAGTAATTCCTCAAGTTTGTATGTTTGAATAGCAGCAGTCCCATTGAACCATCTGGTATCAATAGAGAAAGTGCTCTCCAGATAGCCAAGAATCGAAAAATGCTCTCTGCAGTTTACTTCAATTTTTAATCTCAAAGGAACAGGGCTTACGTTTTCAGAGTCGAATCGGAATATTAGGGTATTGTTATTTACCTTTTGCCTTATTTTAGATTCACCCAGGAAAGCTAAGACAGTTCTCAATCCTGTAATTATGTCCCTGATAGGACCTGTTTTCTTCTGGACCAGGTCAATATCTTCAGAATACCTGGGTTGTGGCGATAAGAATAGTTTGTGCAGAGCTGTTCCTCCCCGAAAGACCAAATTCTCAGACAAGTACTTATCTGAATAGATTTCCACCAGTGATCTGCTGATCACCAGATCCAGTTCAACCTGCTCATCATTTTTCCACGGAACCACATTTCCCCATGCCCTTATATCAGTTATTGGTATCATTCGTCAATATCAATTTCTGTATTAATGATAATTTTCCATCTGGGATCGGTTATATATCCAGATGATTTTTTGAAAGTGTTTAGTGGTTGTCGAAAAAATTTCAAATTAAGGTCCTGAGAAGTCTTCCAGAGTTTATTAGCTAAACGAGCTTCATTTAGCACGCTGTCAAGAATATATCCCAGTCTCTGAATTGTAGCAACTGAAAATAGCTTTAGCAGATCATGTTCTAATTTTTTCGGATCTATGCTCTCGGCCAACTCATTTAGTACTGTGCAGGTTCTGTTAATGCCACCAATCCTGTTACTGTAATATACCAGGTCAAATGCGGTTAGTTCCGGAGAGGAGACTTTTACAAACCCGGTTTCAGTTTTCCTCTTGTCCAGAAATTCTACCGGAATCGTTTTCTTGATTACATAGTTGATTTTTATTCCTTTTTTCTGGGTAGTAAGTTGTTTTATGTTTGTTATTACAAAGAATTCCTGAGGTTGTTGATGTGCTGCGCCATATAATGCAGCTGCACTTAACAGGCCAACATAGTAAGGTTTAGCTATGAACTCCATCAAGTAATCGATGAATAAAATGGGCGGTAATATTTCCCTTGCAGCGTATTCCACAGGTACAATCAGGTAAAAACCTTTGTAAATAGGCACCACCCGTCCTCTTCGGGATAGCCTTGATAAGGATTGAATGATTGCATTCTCAGACTTATCAGGGAATGCTGTGATTATCTCATCATGACTGAAAGTAATCTTTCCCCTGGATTGCAATTGTTCAATCCAGGTTAAGACATAACTGTTTGTTTTACCAATGGCCATATGAGTAAAATATACACAAATATATCAAAAAAAGATAAATAAGTGAATAAAACACTCAGAATCTATTGCTATATTTCTTTTGCAATCGGTGCCGAAATCCGACACTTTTTGCAAAGGAAATATTTAGAGCAAGAAAACACATAAATGAATATTGAAAAAGTGTTAAGGTGCTTTTTAGGGCAAATGAAATGCTCATAAATTGGAAATCTCTTATTGTTTTGTTATTATTGCCTTTGATAATTTAATACCAACACCCATTATTACCTTTGAATATTGCATTGTGCAATAAATTATTACCTTTGATAAATTAATCTTCTGTATCGTTTAATAACTGGGGATGTATTTAAAACGTAATATTGACAGGGAACTACTCGACTGGAAAGAGGAACCGGAAAGAAAACCACTGCTTGTTAGAGGTGCAAGGCAAGTCGGGAAATCATCTTCCATAAGAAAACTAGGCGAGAGTTTCGAGCTATTTGTTGAAGTCAATTTTGAGGAGCATAAAAGCGTTCACGCTCTTTTTGAAGGAGATTTAACTCCACAGGTTTTGTGCGAGAATTTATCTGTTATGCTCGATACAGAGATTGTACCTGGAAAAACATTGCTCTTTTTCGATTAAATTCAAGCCTGTATCCCGGCTATTTCCTCTTTACGCTTTTTTTATGAAAAAATGCCAGATTTGCACGTGGCGGCGGCGGGTTCATTATTAGAATTTGCACTTGCTGAAACACCTTCCTTTGGAGTCGGAAGGATTCGCTCAGTCTATTTATATCCGTTATCGTTTGATGAGTACCTTGTAGGAACAGGGCAGAAAATGCTTTGGGATATGAAAAGAAAAGCAAATTCACAAAACCCGTTACCCCCTCCGATTCATGAGAAATTGCTGGATTTGCTTAAGAAGTTCTTAATCATTGGAGGAATGCCGGAAGTTGTGGAAAAGTATGTGGTCCATAATGATTTGAGAGGGTGTCAAAGAGTTCTTGATGATTTAATATCCTCTTTGCGAACTGACTTTACAAAATACAAAGAGAGGGTACCTTCATCCCGAATAAGAGAAGTTTTTGAGGCGATAGTCCGGCAAGCAGGAGGAAAGTTTGTGTACAAAAAAGCATCGGCAAACATAAATACCGGGCAGATAAAGGAAGCACTTGAATTGCTTATAATGGCGGGGCTTGTTATACCGGTTACCCATTCTTCTGCCAATGGAATTCCCCTGGGAGCAGAAGTGAACCCTAAAACGCGAAAAATGCTTTTACTGGACACCGGTATTTTTCAGCGCTTATTACAATTAAATATTAGTGATCTGCTTTTTAGTGATGAATTAAGTATGATAAATAAGGGAGGTATCGCAGAGCAGTTTTTGGGGTTAGAGATATTAAAGAACGGTTCATGTTACCATCAGACAGAACTTTTTTACTGGCACAGAGAAGCATTAAACAGCAATGCAGAAGTTGATTATTTGATCCAGCGAAACAATGAAATCCTGCCTATTGAAGTTAAATCAGGATCAAAAGGGTCAATGACCAGTATATATTTGTTTCTAAAAGAGAAGGGAGCGAAATCTGGATGTCGTTTATCATTGGAAAATTTTTCTGAATACGGAAATATTAAAGTGTTTCCGCTCTATGCATATACCAGTATTGCAGACTGAATTTCAGCACCTGGTAAAATATTCTTGTGATGAAAAACAAACTGACAATCGATAATGACTTTACCTATTGAACAGCAAATTTGAACAGTAAGAATGATCATCAGAGCTACTCAAAACCTATTGAATACTTCGGGCATAAAACCGGAAAAGAATCTGCATGAATCAGATACTCCTTTACCCGGAGCATGCTTTCACATATGACTCAATTGAAATACGCTATTGAATATTGCATTGCAATCGCTGAAACATATGAGGATATCAACTACAGTGAGATTGAAGATTCCTTAAGTGATTTGCTCATATCTTCAAAAGGGTCGAAAAGATACGAGAAACCAACAGATAGATTGCAGAAGTTGGTTAATGGAATATGAAAATTCCAGGAAGTATTCACCCTTAGGATCAAAGAAAAAGTAAACGGATGCTTTTTAGGGCAAATGAAATAATCAAAAATTGAAATGTAATAGAATGCCTAAAAAAGGTAATAGGATACACTCCGCTACCGACCTCTATTAACACACTAAAACCGCTGAATAACAGCGAGTTAGCTGATTTCTTTTAGGGCATATTGGAGAACAAGTCAAAGTTTCGAAAATAGTTCTTTATGAAGAAATTCTAAATCTGATAACTTCTTAGTCAGATTATTAATGAATTGTTTTTCTTCATTATATTAATAAGCCCAATAATAAATTATCGGGCTTATTAATTATTTATTGGAATCTCTGTTGTGAGTCAAAAATCCATATGTATAATATTTATAATCTGATAGCTCTCATCATAGCAGTACCAGCAGAGCGTACTGATCCGGACACTACATTTCCATAATATACCATTTTTAATTCTATTGTACCGGTTGCTCCTAAAGAAATTACTTTAAAACCTGACTGCCCAAATATATAATTAGATGCCCACCCTGTTGCTGGAATAAATGCAGTGGCTATACCATCCACTGGGAAACCTGGTGTGGCGTCATTGGCTGTTAGAGCCCAAGCAATGTTTAATCCATTACTTGATGTTGATGTATTACGAACTGGACAGGAGAAAAATACGGCATAGGTTCCTGCTGGTACACCTGTCAGTTGTAAAATTTCTGTAACTGTGCTACTCCCAATTGTAGTAGATGCTATTGTTGGATTACTTGCACTTGTTGTTGAATAGCTTGTTATGCCACTTGCATTTACAACATAAGGGCTAGCGATTGTTCCTGTGCCAGTTACGGTTACGTTTGTTCCAGCGTTTATAATGGTTTCGGAACCATCCTGGTCGCCTGTATTGGTGCCACTTGTATTTCCTAAAACTGTTATTTGTGAAGGAGTCAAACCAACTTTAGCAGTGTTTAAAGCAATAGCCGCATCTTGAGTTGTTTGTTCCCCTTGAATTGTTGAAATAGCACTTGCGTTGGTTGCAATACCTGAAATATCCTGGTCGCCAGAGTTGGTGCCTGATAGATTACTTAAATTGGCAATGTCGGCTGCTGTAATATTGGCAGCTTGACTTCCTGTGTAAACTGGGTCGGTTTCGGTACTACTTTCCGCTGTTTTTGCATGCAATGCATAAGGTACGCTGAGCAATTGACTGGTGCCGGTAATGGTATAGCTTGTCCCTCCGGTGGGGTCGGTTTCTGTTTTAATGAAATAGGGTCCATTGGCCCAGTCTATAGCTGAAAATATACCAGCAACAACTGTTCCTTCACCAATTTCAATACTTACCAAACCGTTGGCATTGGTGGTGGGTGTTTGGGTTTCGGCATACTCAACCGTACCTGTTGTTGAACCTTGCAGAATACTAATTTTCATTCCCACAGCAGTGCTTGTGATAAGGTTATTACTACTGTTGCAGATTACAGCCTGATAGCTCATTTTTTCAGGTGATTGAGCACCTGCCTGCTGTGGCAGAAACACACTTGCTAATAATACTACAGCAAAAATTGTAAATATTCATTTCATTGTTTACTCCTCCTTAATTTTTAATGATCTTAAAACTCTTAATCTCTTTATTGCTTTCTATAACTTTCACAAAATAAGTTGCAGGGACAAGATTGCTCATAACAATGCTTGTTTCTCTGCCTGTGATTTTTTCATTTTGCAAAAGTTTACCGTTCATATCGAACAGTTGATAAGAGAGATTTGATATGTCAAACTCATCTACTATCAGTGTAAGATAATCGGTTGTCGGATTTGGATAAGCCTCAACAGTAAGGTTTATTCCTTTAGCTTCTTCAATTGCAGTAACTGTTGAAATTTCAAAGGGTTGTTGTACTCCTTGTGCTACCGAACCCGTAG
>Ga0255384_10040_pt2 | contig 10445 bp, 14 predicted proteins | sample ANMaggSeSYBR01F7_FD_182106 | JGI IMG/M metagenome (GOLD analysis project Ga0255384, IMG submission 182106) | Sediment cell enrichment communities from methane seep in Santa Monica Basin, California, United Staets - ANME aggregate JGI... | ecosystem: Environmental > Aquatic > Marine > Cold seeps >... | reverse complement strand
TGAAAATGCTGTTTGAACAGCCTATAATATAATAAAGGAGGTTTTAAAATGTTTACTCAAAGAAACAAAGTTATATTAGTAACTGCGTTAGTAATAGCAGTCATATTCAGCCTTGGTTCAGTGATGATGGCCAAGGAATATGTTGCCGGTACGCCGCTCAAAGTAGGGTTCATATATGTTGGGCCGATTGGCGATCTGGGTTGGACTTATGCGCACGATGAGGCGCGGAGAATCTGTGAGGATACTTTCCCCTGGTTGGAGACGGTCTATGTAGAGAGTGTCGCCGAGGGAAACGAGGGTCTTTACATCGACAAGCTGATTGTGGAAGAGGGCTGTGACGTCGTATTAACTACCAGTTTTGGTTTCATGGATGGGACGCTAATTTCAGCGCAGAAGTACCCAGACAAGATCTTTGCCCACTGCTCAGGGTTTAAACGTAATCCCAATATGATGACCTATATGGCCGATTTCTACCAGATTTACTACCTGAATGGGTTGATCGCCGGAGCGCTCACTAAAACAAATAAAACTGCCTATGTAGGCGCTTTTCCAATTCCCGAACTAAAGCGTCATATGGGCGCGTTCGCTGTGGGTGTGCGAGAGGCCAAACCCAAGGCCGAGGTGCATATACGTTGGATCTATGAGTGGTTTAGTCCCACAGCCGCTAAGGAAGCTACCGAAGCATTAATCGCCGACGGATGTGATGTGTTTGCGTTCACCGAGGATTCACCGACGGTCGTACAGGTCGCTGCAGAAAGTGGCTTTCCTTCCTTCGGTCATTACTCCCCGATGTATCAGTTCGGCCCCGATCATGTTGTCTCCGGACAAATTGCGCATTGGGAGGCAATTTACCTTGACTTCCTGGCCAAGATCTACGCCGGTGCATACACTGCTCATAACCTTGCTGATGTTGACTACTGGTGGCTGCTGAAGGAAAAAGCAGTTGAGATAGGAGCCAAGCCCGGAATGTTGATAAATCCCGTTCATGAGGAAGAACTAAAAGGGATATTCCTCGATGATCCCGTTTTGGGGATGATCAGCGTTTACGACCTGGTTATGAAGCGGTTGGAGCAGATGGCTGATCCGTCGATGGTATTCGATCCGTTCAACGGACCGATCTACGACCGCGATGGGAACCTGAAAGTTCCAGCAGGCTTACGCTTATCAATGTTTGAGCTAACCACTATGGATTGGGCGGTGGATGGCATCGTCGGTCCCTGGGAATAAGAATAATAAAAGAAGCTAAATTCGGGCGGTAACCTTCATTAAAAGAGGGCGGCCGCCCTCTTTTTTATTTTCTTATTTTGCTTTTAATGGCTATTAGTTTCCCTTTCTCTTTTAAAAATATTTCTCTTGCTTTACTCAAGATATTATCTTCATTAATATATACAAATTTATGGTTATTGACAATTAGTTGACCATCTATAATTACATCTCTTACTACTTCATTTCCCGAGCAAGAATAGATAAAATTATTAACAAAAATATCTTCGGAAAGTATTTTTGAGGTGGGATATTCCAATACAACCATATCTGCCTTGTGCCCTTTTTTTATCCTGCCAATATCATCTTCCAAATTTAAGGCACGAGCACCGTTTACAGTTAGCATGTCATATACTGAAGGAGCGTTAAAAGTTTTTTCATCCATAGAGAAGACTTTCTGTAACATCGAACCGAGTCGTGCTTCTGATAAGATATCATAATTACTGCTGCTTGCTCCTCCGTCACATCCCATAGTTATGTTTACTCCCGCTTTTTGCATTTTATACATAGGTGAAATTCCATCTGTGACTTTGCAATTGGTATAAGGACAATGAATAACCGAAGTTCCTGTTTGGGCAAGAAGTTTTATCTCTTCATCATCTACCCAGATGACATGGGCAAGTTGAGTAGCAGGTCCAAGTGCTCCCAAATCATTTAAAGCAGAAATTTCTCCTCTATTAAATCTTTTTTGGACCTGATTGGTAGGTTCCCGGCCTTCAGCGGCGTGAGCATGAATTCCTACTCCGGATTCTTTAGCCAATTTTATTAATTCTTTTATTAAGATACCTGTACAGGCGGGAAGTCCGGCGAAAGAAAATTTAACTTTTAAACGACCATTATATTTTTCCTGCCAGCGATTAAAAAATTGTTTACTATCATTCAAACAATCCTGGGTAGATTTGACCGGAGTATTTTTTCCTTCAGGATAATCATTTTCCATCTTTCCTGCAACTGCCCTGATTCCGGAATTCATCAATCCTTGAATTATCGGCCCTTCTGCACTCTCCCCCAATAGTTCTCCTACTGCTGTTGTCCCTGACTTGATTGCTTCCATAGCCCCCAACAACGTGGAGTAGTATAAAGCTTTTTCTGAAAAGATGTTAGGGAATTGCCAGATTATTTCCAGCCACTTGGTTATATGCAAATCATCCATCAATCCTCGGCCAAAAGTCTGATAAAGATGAGTATGGCAATCTATTAGGCCTGGGATGATAATCCTTCCGGAAATGTCCAGAATTTTGTGCTTATTTTCATCTGAAAAATTGTGGCTTATCTTTATTATTTTATTTCCTTCAATGAGAATGGATTTATTGCCCGATAATTTTCTGTTCTCATATATACGTGCATTCTTTATTATTAAACCCATAAACTATTTTTATTCCTTCCCTGTGTTTTTAAAAGCTTCCAGGCAAATATCAGTCATCTGGTGAAATATGGGATCTATTTTTTCTTCATCGGTAATAACTTCCCGAGTCAGGTGATTGGCCACTACGGTAAGGATGGTTCCTACCTTAACTTTTCGGAGGTAACCGATAGTAAAAAGGGCAGAGGATTCATTTTCTACACTTAAAACATTAGAATCAATCCATACTTGCTCTCTTTTTAGAAAATCAGGATCGGCAAATACCGAGCCCTTATAGAAGGCATCATGGCTCATAATTATTCCTATGTGGGATTTCAGATTTTTGTTGTGAGTTGCTTTTATAAGGACATCTACAATATCTATATCTGCAACAGCCGGGAATTCAATCGGTATATATTCCACCGATGTGCCCTCCAATCTTACCGCTGAAGTGGGGATGATAATATTTCCCAGGTTTATATTCTTTTGTAGAGCCCCGGTTGTGCCAAGACGAACTAAATATTTTGCTCCGGACATGATAAGTTACTCCAGGGCGATGGCGGCAGAAGGGCAGCCCATCCCGGTGGAGGTAACACTTACTGTTAGTCCTTTGTATTTTCCGGTGTAGGTTACATATTCACGACTTTGGGCAATTAATTGAGGATTTTCAAAATGTTCAGCTATCAGATGACAACGGCCGGGGTCACCCGGCATTATTACAAATTCTCCTATTTGGCCCGCTTCTATCTGAAGATGATGCATCTTTTTCATATCTTTTCCTCCTCTTCCTCTTGAAGGTCGACCAAAGCTCCGGTGGCGATGGTTATCGCTTTATCAATGCTTTTTTGCAGCTCGTCTTTTGTACCCTTTTTACCGGTGATTAAATTTCCCGCAGCGACCAGTATGCTTCCAGCCTGTACCCTTCTTAAAGAACCTATTACGAAAAGGGTAGAAGCTTCATTTTCGATAGCCAGGACTCCTGCTTCAGTCCAGATGGCGACTCTTTTTTTATAATCTCCGAAGGCAAAAGGGGATTCCATATAAAAAGCATCGTGGGTTCTTATTATTCCTAAACTATAGTCAGTGTTTTCTTTTTTAGCACGATTTCGTAAGGCAGTAACAGTTCGGTAATCTGCCACTGCCGGGTATTCTATGGGGACATATTCTTTAGAGGCTCCGTCCCCCCGAACAGCTCCGGTTACAATAATTATATCTCCTGGGTTTATTTGAGGAGAAAGAGAACCGCAGGTTCCTACTCTGATAAAATATTTACATCCTATATTGGTCAGTTCCTCTATGGCTACAGCAGCTGACATACATCCGATTCCGGTGGAACAGACCGCTACTGGTGTATTTTCATAACTGCCGTTATAAATATGAAATTCTCTATTCTCTACAATTTTTTCAGAATCCTGGAAAAATTTTGTCCCGATATAATCTGCTCTTTCGATATCTCCGGGCAGTAATACCGCTTTATTCACGTTGTTTTTCTTGCATCGTATATGATATTGTACTTGTTCCAATTTCCTCACTCCTTTTATGTCATTCCCGCGAAACCTATCCTCGACCTGATCGGGGAGCGGGAAGCTATTCTTGTAGGGGCGTATTGCAATACGCCCCTACTTATGATTCCGTATTAAGTGCGGAATGACAAAATAATATTTTTCTTTAAGAATCACCGCCTTAGACAGCAGTATGGTTTTATGATAATCAATTTGGGTATCTAAGTCAATATTCTGCATATTTAATCTAATATCTATTAAGTATTTATTCAAAAAGCCTATAAAACAATTAGGTGTTAGGAAATTTTAAAAAAAAAGTTAAAAAAATATTAATTACTACCTTGCATTATAAGATACTGTGTGATACAATACTACCGTACATAAAAAGGTACAGTATAATATTCAATAATAGTATTAAAAATTATTTGAAAAAGGATGGTGATAAATTGAATATTCAATTTAAAAAAGGTGTATTGGAATTATGTGTTTTAAGTATGCTGGAAAGAGAAGTTTGTTATGGGTATGAATTGGTTAATGAAATTTCTAAGAGTATTTCAATTTCCGAAGGAACAATATATCCGTTATTAAGGCGGTTAAAATCTGAGGAGTTAGTAACTACATATCTGCAAGAATCTCAGGAAGGTCCGCCAAGGAAATATTATAAATTAACTGAATTGGGCCGAAAGAAAGAAGAGGAACTAAAGAAAGAATGGTTTACTTTTGTAAAGGATGTTAATAATTTTTTGAAAGGAAGTGAAAAGAATGAATAAAAAAGAATTTTTAGGAAGATTATCTGAATTAATTGAAGATATATCTGGAGAAGAAAAGAAGGATATATTGTTTGATTATGAAGAACATTTTAGAATTGGATTGGAGAAAGGAAGAAAAGAAGAGGAAATCGCTGCATCACTCGGAGATCCGAAGGTTATAGCTAAACAAAGCAGGGCAAGTTGTATTTTAAGAGAGGCAGAAAAAACAACTTCTGCAAGCAACATAATAAGAGCAATCTTTGCAGCTGTTGGGTTAGGCTTTTTTAATTTGGTAATTGTTTTAGGTCCTGCCATGGGATTGCTGGGTATATTTGTAGCATTATTTGCTTCAGCGTTTGCTATTACTATTTCGGGCGTAGCTGTTTTATTTGGAACTTTAATAGGACCTGTCTTTGCCTGGAATGTATATATTCCATTTGCTGCGGTAGTAAGCATTCCGCTGGGTATTGGTCTTACTGCTCTGGGTCTCCTATCTCTAATCGGAACATTCTATCTGACCAAGTTCTTTTATAAATTAAGTATCAGTTATTTAAAAATGAATTTACAGATTATAACCAATAGGAGGAATAGAGAATGAGAAACAATACAAATATCCAAAAGATGGTAATGTGGCTGGTTGTTATCGCCGTAGTATCACTAACTATAGCAGCCATAGCTTTTTTCAACACAGAAAACTATATGATAAATTTTAGGGATAGGAATAATTATGAAGGAAATTCAATAAGCGAAACTAAGACTTTTGGCATTGATCAATTGAAGGAAATCCATATTCATTCAGTGAGTTCAGATATCAGTGTATTTTCAACAGATGAAGAAGATATTAAAATTAATTTTTATGGTAGGTCAGCCCTTAAATCTGAAAAGGCATCGCCGAAATTGATAACCAATCTGGAAGGAGGTAAATTAAAAATCGAAATAAAATACCCTAAAGTGATATTTTATAATGCTAATGTGGTTTTAGATGTTTATATTCCTCGAGATTATAGGGAGAGTATTATTATAGATACAGTATCAGCAGATGTAGATATTAGTAATTTAGACCTGAATAATTTTCAATGTGAAACTGTCTCCGGAGATTTACAGATAAAGTCTCTTGGTTCAGATAATCTAACATTAAAAACTACTTCCGGAGAAGTAAATATAATGGATTTTACGGGAAATTTAGAAGCAGATTCAGTTTCAGGAGACATTAATGCTAGGTATAGGATTTTTGATAATAATATTGATGTGAAAACAATTTCTGGAAAAGTTGAAATTAATTTACCTCAAAATGCAGAATTTTATTTAAAAACTAACACTGTTTCAGGAGAAGTGGTTGCTAAGTTCCCCATTACTATAATTAGTTTTAATAAGATGAATCAACTTGAAGGCACTGTGGGAACAGGAGATAATAGTATTATAATCGATACTGTTTCAGGAGATATTTATATAAATAAATAAATTTTAAAAAAAATATTTACAGAAAGGAATTTAATTATGAAAAAGAAACTTTATAGATCAAAAAAGGATTGTGTAATCGGTGGAGTGTGTGGAGGCATTGCAGAATATTTTGATGTTGACCCTACCTTAGTAAGATTATTGGCTATACTTATATTTTTCTTTGGAGGAAGCGGTATAGTTGCCTATATTATTGGTTGGATCATAATTCCCCAGAATCCCAACGGAAACACAGAAGATAATTCTGAGAACAAAGGGGAGATTGAAGGAAAAATCAAGAAGGGAACAGATAAAACAAATAAGAAGGTAGAAGAAAATCTACCAGAAGAAAGGTCAAAAGGTAAATCAGGGAGGAATAGTAATATTATTTTAGGAGTAATCTTTATAATTGCGGGTTTAGTCTTTATGATGGGTACTTTATTCCCCTGGATTACCTGGATAGCTTGGGGTACTTTTTGGCCGGTGATAATAATTGTGGCAGGCCTGGTCATTATGATTCGAGCTATATAGCAAAATAATTGGAAAGAAAAAAAGTAGTCTGCCCCCTTTTTAATTCAAAAAAGAGGATTTCTAAAAATTTTGTAGAATACTAATGTATAGGTATAAATAATTTAGTAGATAGAAAAAAATATGATTGGAGGTAATAATTATGGCTTTTAAAGTATTATTTATCGCCCATACTCCTGATGCTGTACCAGAGAAACATCAGTGTGTAGTCGAAACATCCAAATACAAACTCCTGGTAAGATTGGTTAAGAATCAGGAGCAGGCGGTACAAGTGTGTAAAAAATTGGTTAAAGAAGAAGGTATTCACTCTATACTCCTTTGTCCGGGATTTACTCATCAAAATGTTGCCGAGATATCAGAGGCAGTAGGGAAGAATGTAGGAATTTCTGTAGCTCGGGGAGATGGCCCGAGCAGTAAAATAGCAAAAGAAGTAATGAAAAGAGAAAGTTGGTTTTCTTAAGTAAGAGAAAAATAAAAAACCTATCAGAAGTTAATCTTCTGATAGGTTTTTCATTATATTCTGCTGTTAACAGGTGGAAGCTGAGCCGCTATAGGGATGGACTAAAAATCCCCTCCGAAGAAAAAAGTTAGAATAGTCAATCTTAAAACCACTAAATTGATCTATTAAACTTTTATCTACTATAAAATTAACACTGTCTTCTGAGTAGATTTCGTCATTTTCTTTTTGCTCATCCAGAGCAAGATTAAATGTTGGGCCGCCTCAACCAATTCCTGCTAAAAATATTCTTATTCTTTTACTTGTTGTATTTTTTTCTTTTAAAACTTTTTTTATTTCATCTAAAGCTTTACTTGTTACCTTTATATTCATTTCTTTCCTTTCTAAATACCTAAATTATTTATTTGATATTAACACGTGAACATGATAATACTATATATGAGTAAATTTGTCAACATTAATTATAAATTAATTTTAAATTTTAGAAAGGTTTTATTTTTACCGGTAAACTACCGATAGAACTTAGCTTCCTCAACCACCGCTAGCGGGAGCAGGGACAGTAACGGTTACGGTATCACTTTTAGTTACATCGTTTTCTGTATAATTTACGCTAATAGTTGCAGTAATCGGCGAACATGATGACAATACCGTAATTACTCCATTAGTGACCGTGACACTAGTACTACTTGATACATATGTACAAACAGTAAGTGCTATACCAGCAGAAGTACCATTATCATAGTGAGCAGTAACAGAGGTTATTGTCTTTGAGCTACCTGCCACTATCGACATAGTGGTAGGTAGTACTTCTATCGAAGTAAGCAAAGTTTCATCAATTATAATGGTAAATTCTTGAATGGTTGATCTGCTCCCATCAGATACTTCTACCACGACTTCGTTTTCACCAATTTGGCTTTCTGTCGGAGTCCAGCTGATTACTCCGGTGGTAGAATTAATAGTCATACCAGTAGGACTAACAGTCAGGGAATAAGTTAGTGTGTCTTCATTGGGGTCAGTAGCTTCTACATCATAAGTATATATACCTCCCTCTTTTGCGGTAGTTACCGGATCGGATTCGATAATTGGTGAACTATTGAAAAGGAAACAGCCTGTAAATAAAAATGCAATAAAAAATACGCTTAAACTGATTAATAATTTCTTATTTTTAATGATAATCACCTCCTTTCCATGATTGAATACATTTCCATAAAACTCATACTTCCTTCAAGAATCTTCATAACTTTCTTGAGGGTCATTTGGGTAATTACTACCATTACTATTATATTAGTAGTGATTATAATACAAAAAAATATTTTTGTCAAATAACTAAAGAAAGTATCGAGTATATAACATCGAGTCAAGAAAGAGAAAGAGAAGATAGAAAAAAGCAACATTCCTTCTTTTTATCTAACTACCCCACTAAAGTTTATACTAACATGGACAGCTGTATTAATCCAAAAAAATAAAGCTGTCTTCTTTTTGTGTATATTTATCTTAAAGCATATTATTTAAATTATTCGTATTTTTCTTCCCGAGGAAACTTTTAAGATTTTGCCAATAATTCGGCTGGAAGTAAATCCTTGTTGATACAATAGCTCTTTAGCCTTTTCTGCCTCTTCATGCTTGACAGATAACAGCAATCCGCCCGAAGTCTGGGCATCATAAAGGATAATTTCCTGTTCTGAAGTAATATTTGATTTTTTTTCTACAGAACAGGAGTAAATTTCCTTGTTTTTCAATGTTCCTCCCGGAATCAATCCCAAAGAGATATATTTATTCAGGCCTTTTATTAAAGGAATATCATTAAACCATAATTCAGCCCCCAAATTATTTTTAGTGAGCATTTCACTTAAATGTCCGATTAAGCCAAACCCGGTGATATCGGTTAGGCCGTGGACGGGTAATTTTAATAATTCTTTGGTAAGCTGGTTTAGCTTGGTCATCCAAAAAGTAGCTTCTTTTGCGGCCGTTGGTTCGGCAATATCACCCTTAAGGGCAGTAGATAATATTCCGGTACCCAATGGTTTGGTTAATATCAGTAGATCTCCTTCCTGAGGAGTATCATTATAAATAATATCCTGAGGATGGGTTAATCCCACCACAGCTAATCCGTACTTTGGTTCTTTATCTTTTATGGTATGTCCGCCCACCAGGATTGCGCCGGCTTCCGCGACTTTTTCCGCTCCACCTTTTAAGACAAGTTCCAGGTCATCTAACCTGTCACCGGGAAAGCAAACTATATTCAAAGCCATAAGGGGATTTGCTCCCATAGCAAAGACATCGCTCAGGGCGTTAGCTGCCGCGATTTGTCCAAAAGTATATGGGTCATCAACTATCGGCGTAATGACATCCAGGGTAAAAATTAGAGCCCGGTCTTCGTTTAATTGATAAACCGCTGCATCTTCATATTTTTCAAACCCGGCCAGTAGATTATTATCCTTTAAAACATTGATTTTTTTTAAGATCTCACCGAGATCTTTAGGATTTAATTTGGCTGCTCATCCGGCAGCAGAAACCATTTGGGTTAGTTTCATTTTGTCTGTCAAACCTTTTCTGTCTCCTTTCTGATAAATTAATTAGCCAAGTTTAGTTTTTAATATTCTAATATTTTCTCTACGCTGAGTAATTTTTTCCTCATCCATCTTATTAAGCAGAGGAATAATATATTTTCGGCTTATTCCCAGCAATTCCCGAACCTGGGCTATAGAGATAGAACCATTTATTTTTAAAAAATCTATTAATTTGTTTTTCATAGTATCATAATTTTTATTTTCAAGTAAAATTCCCTCGCTTAATTTGATAATTTCTCCTTCTTGAATTAAAAAATCTATTATTTCTTTGCCCCCGGCAATTTGGGAAATAAGCATTTTTTCATTAGGAGGATTAGTGGGGTTATCTGTCAGAATTTTTAATATTTTAAAAATTAATATTTTTTGCTGTGAAGAAATTTTAGGTTTACGGGAGAGTAAAAATATTATTCCTTTTTCTAAACCTATTTTATCTGTATTAATCAGAGAATCTATTAGGTTATTAAATATTTCCGGTTTTAAATAATAGAAATAACTCTGAAATTTATTTAAGGGAAAGCCGGTTTGCAAGGGGTAAAGTTCATATTCCCGGTTTAATTTGTTCACAAATTTTGTTTTTTGCTCCTGCCAGTAATTTTT
>Ga0255384_10170_pt1 | contig 10535 bp, 6 predicted proteins | sample ANMaggSeSYBR01F7_FD_182106 | JGI IMG/M metagenome (GOLD analysis project Ga0255384, IMG submission 182106) | Sediment cell enrichment communities from methane seep in Santa Monica Basin, California, United Staets - ANME aggregate JGI... | ecosystem: Environmental > Aquatic > Marine > Cold seeps >... | reverse complement strand
AGTTGCCACCACCACTGCATCGATCTTGTCCCCCATCTTATCGTACATCTTTCTCCAGTCCCAGTACTTTTTGGCCTTGGGATAGGTATCAAACGTCTCCTTTGCATATTTCCAGTCCACATCGCAAAGGGCCACTATATTCTGATCCGTGATGTTCCTCAGGTTGGAGCCACCCATGCCGCCAATACCAACTGCGGCAATATTCAGTTTATCGCTTGGAGGAGTGTATCCCAGTCCGCTGACCACATGGCTTGGGATGATTGTGAAACCAGCGGTCGCAGCTGCTGTGGTTCCGAGAAATCTTCTTCTGGAGACACCACTGCCTTTGTCTTTGCTCATAATAAAATTTTTTAAGTTAGGTTATTGTGTACTAAGTATAGAAATTGCCCCCCAATTTAATAATAAAAATCCATAGATGAAATTCACAGTGTGTAAAGTTTGGCCCTTCGTGAATGTTGTACAGACTGACCCTGATTAAAGAACAATCAGGCTGATTATTAGAAATGGATCGGGGCATGCAGCCCCGTTCAATAGCATTCTGTTGCATTTTTTATTGTTTGTCTGATATGATACCTTTACAAGTAATATTGTACCAATACAACCAACACAACTAATACAGCATAATCCAGAATTATCTAAATCAAACATTACAAATGATGGCATCGAAAAAAAAATTAACACGCAGAGAATTTATGGGAACTACGGCTGCCGCCACTGCATTTACCATTGTACCCAGTCGTGTGATGGGCGGTCTTAATCACGTTGCGCCCAGTGATAAACTGAACATTGCTTACATAGGATGCGGGACCCAGGGAATCAGGGAGCTGGCTAGCCTGATCACCAATCCTGATGTTCAGATTACCTCAGTCTGTGATCCCAATAAATTCAGTACGAATTATGTAGACTGGTCGCTGCATGGTATCCGGAATACACTCCGCAGGGTACTTGATGAACCAGGGTGGGGATCGGGTTTGAACGGAATCCCCGGCGGCCGGGATGTTGGGCAGGAGCTGGTGGAAAAGTATTACGCAAAACAAACCGGGTCCGCTAACTTCAAAGGATGTGCTTCCTACAACGATTTCAGGGAATTGCTGGAGAAAGAGAAGGACATTGATGCCGTGAAGATAATGACCCCCGACCACCTTCATGCGGCAGTTTCCATCGCATCCATGAAAAAAGGAAAACATGTGGTGATCCATAAACCCATCGCCAACAGGATGCATGAGGCCAGGCTGACCATCGACACAGCACGGGAAACCGGTGTGAGCACTCACCTGTTGGCCTGGAGTGAAAGAAGCGGGCTCGGAACAGCACTGGGCTGGATTACAAAAGGAGCCATCGGTGAGCTCAGGGAGATCCACAACTGGTCCAACCGTCCTGTTTGGCCACAGTGGACCGCAAATCCCAAGGAGACCCCCCCGGTACCTGACGGATTTGACTGGCAGCTTTGGCTTGGACCGGTGCCTGAGCGTGCGTACCATCCTGACTACACACATGCTGTATTCCGTGGTTGGTACGATTTTGGCGGAGGGAGCATAGCTGACATGGGCCATTACAGCCTCTGGCCCCTGTTTCTTAAGTTCGGGATCAATACGGCCCCGGTGAGTGCCAGGGCTTATGGTACCACTACGTGCATTGTTGAAAACCATGTGAGTAAAGGAGTCAGAAACGATGTGGCGTTTCCTTACTCCAGTATGGTGGAATTCGATTTTCCGAAGCAGGAAACCCTGCCTCCATTCAAGTTGTTCTGGTATGACGGTGGAATGAAACCTGTAACTCCGGATGAGCTGGATGCTGAGGATAAGGAACTATCCAGGGAAGGAATGATGTTTGTAGGTGACAAAGGCAAGATCCTTGCCAGTTTCCATGGCAGTAGTCCCAGGCTCCTTCCAGAGAAGAAAATGATTGAGTGGACCGGTGCTGCTGAACCGCCCGAGGAGAAGACCAACCGGGATGAACGCGCCTGGATTGAGGCGTTTAAAAGTGGCGACCAGTCGCCCGGAAGTTTCCTGAAGGCCACACCTGTGACGGAAACCATCCTCCTCGGAGCGGTGGCTTTGAGGGCTGAGAAGAAGGTGGTGTATGACCAGGAGAAGATGAAGATCACCAATCTGCCCGAAGCCAACCAGTACTTGGTCCGCGAGTACCGGAAAGGATGGGAACTATAAATGAAAACAACATCCATCCTTCTGCTACTTCTGGCATTGGGCATGAATATCCTGGCTCAGAAAGCTGAAGTTTCCGAAATGATGTTCGGGTACAACTTTATTGAAACAACCTGGTACACCGAGGCTGAAGATATTGATCTCCTAAAACTCTATGAAGGACTTCGGGTGGCCGATGTGTCCGATGGTATGGACATGGCCGGTCTGCCAAACACAGGCCTGGTTGATCCTGCCATTCATCCATCCTGGGTGAATTACAAGTCACTGTCACATATTGTCCGGGGAATTGCACTCACTGTACGCTATGTCCCCACGCAAAAGAGTGACCGCCCTGAACAAGACGAGGAGTTTATCAGCTGGGAGGGCAGTTTCTATGGCTCTTACTCCTCGGAAGCATTCATGCCGCTTATCCACAATGGTGTTATCCTTGTGATTGACGATGTGGAAGAAAAAGACATCGGTTCCATCGGCTCCAATAATGTACTGGCATGGAAGGACCAGGGGGCTGTGGGAGTGGTTACCGATGCCTCCTCGAGAGATACAGATGAAGTGGCGCTGGAGGAATTTCCGCTTTACTTGCGGGAAAAAGGCAGGGGCATCCGCCCTGGGCGCAATGAACTTGAGTCGGTGAACAGGCCAATTTCCATTGGGGGTGTACTGGTTTGTCCGGGTGATGTGGTTGTGGCTGATGGTGACGGGGTTATCGTTGTACCCCGAAAGATGGCTGTTGAGGTGGCCAATCATGCACAGGAAGTGCTCGCCAAGGATAAGGCAGGTAGAAGGAGCCTTTACGAAAAGCTGGGCATGCCACTTGATAAGACTGTGGAATAGTTCTCATAGGTACTCAAAACTACAAATCGATCAATTTTTAATTAACATATTATCAAAAAATTATAAAATTAATATTTGTGAAAAACCTGGTAATAGGGGTACTCCTTATGGTTTCTTTCGGAATACAGGCCGAGGATGCAAAAACTCTTGCCATCGGGCAGAAGGCACCTGATTTTAAACTAACCGGTATTGATGGGAAAATATACACCCTGGATAGTTTCAGGGATGCAAAGGTGCTGACCATAATCTTTTCAGCCAATCATTGCCCCACAGCGCAGGCCTATGAGGAGAGAATGAAGCAACTGGTGACGGATTATGAACCAGGGAATATGAGGCTGGTGGCTATCTCTTCCAACCATCCCGGTGCTGTTTGCCTGGAAGAACTGGGCTATTCTGACCTGGGCGATACCTTTGAGGAGATGAAGATCAGGGCGGCTGACCAGTCCTTTAATTTCCCTTACCTGTATGATGGGGACGACCAGAAGGTTGCCCTTGCCTATGGAGCCAAGGCAACGCCCCATGTATTCATTCTTGATGAGGAGCGTATCCTGAGGTACAGCGGCCGGATCGATGATATGGAGGATCCATATCGAAATCCGTCACAGCTGGATGCCCGGAATGCCATAGATGCCCTGCTTGCAGGTAAAGATGTGATTGTGGAAGCCACAAAAGCTTTCGGGTGTTCCATGAAATGGAAATCAAAGACAGAATGGAGAAAGAAGCTGGATGAGCAGTGGAAGAGCAAACCGGTTGAAGTGAAGGAGATTGATCGGGCAGGAGCAACAGCACTGGTGAAGAACCAGGAAAAAAAACTCAGGCTGATCAATGTCTGGGCAACGTGGTGTGGCCCATGTGTCATTGAATTCCCCGAATTTGTTAAGATACAACGCATGTATGGGCAGAGAGATTTTGAGGTGATTTCCATCAGTACCGACCAAAGTTCTCAAAAGGAAAAGGTGCTGACATTCCTGGAAGATAAACATGCCGCTTTTATTAACTATATGTATCAGTCTGAGGACAAGTACGGACTGATTGATATCATTGACCCGGACTGGCAGGGGAACCTGCCCTATACCATGCTGGTAGCCCCTGGAGGTAAGGTTATTTACCGGCACGATGGGATCATTGATCCCCTGGATTTAAGAAAGGCCATCATTGACCAGATAGGAAGGTATTTTGCAGATGACGGAAAGGCACAAGAGGTTGACCTCTTTGAGAAGGACAACCTTATCGCATGGTGCATCGTTCCATTCGATGGCATTGAACGGACACCTGAGCAGCGTGCAATCATGCTGAATGAATTGGGCCTTTCCCAGCTGGCCTACGACTACCGGGACAACCACATTGCTTCATTCAAACATGAGATCCAGGTACTCAGGGAGCATCAGATCAAACTCAGTGCGGTTTGGCTATGGGTAGAGCCCGGGCGGGAGGAGCTTTTAAACCTTTCAAATAAATCGATCCTGCAAATCCTGGACGAGACCGGAACTGAAACCGAATTGTGGGTTAGTTTTCCGGATCATGTATTTGAAGGCATTCCAGATGAGGAGAAACTTCAGAAGGCAGTTGAGGCTGTTAAGGAGCTCCTGCAGAGGGCCGAAGAGATCGGATGTACCATCGCATTGTACAACCATGGGGCCTGGTTTGGCGAACCTGAAAACCAGGTAAGGATCATCGAATCTATTGGTTCTGAGAAGGTCAGGATGGTATACAATTTCCACCACGGGCATCATCAGATCGACCGGTTTGCAGCGTTGCTTGATTGGATGTTGCCATACCTGTCTGCCATCAATATAAACGGCATGCGGACCAATGGGCCAAAGATTATCACCATCGGGGAAGGAGACAGGGAACTGGATATGTTGAAGACCATCAAAGCCTCAGGCTATACCGGACCCATAGGGATCATCGGCCACACCGAGGGTGAAGACATCAAACCCGTACTGGAAAGGAACCTGAAAGGACTGGATAAACTCAGGCAATCCCTTTAATCGCTCCCGCTCTGTTTTAATATTTCCAGCCTGACGGCTGGATGAAGATTAAGTGTTGGTCCTAGAGCAGGATCAGACTGATCACCCATATGATCAGTGATGCTGAGACTCCCAGCACCAGGGTTCCCACTGTATGGATCCTGAATCCTGTTTTTACCTTCATTCCGGTCATCTGGGTAAATATCCAGAACATGCTGTCATTAGCATGGGATACCACCATAGAACCTGCACCAATGGAGAGGACCACAAGTGCTTTTGCTGCATCCGTATCGAAACCAAGTGAGGCCATCATGGGGGCCAGTAGTGAGGCAGTTGTAATCAGAGAAACGGTAGAAGATCCCCATTCTCATACCTGCAAGCGATTCACCGAGGATCGAAGCTAATTCCGAGTTCCGCAACACCATCCCAAAGGCACCACCTGCAGGTTGATACAACGATGAGCAATACACTGACAATAAGGAGAACAATCAGTAGCATTGGTATGTCAGGTTGAATGTTTTTTCGTAACCCCCATGTTCAATGTTGAAGACAGGTATTTTTTTAGAATGGAAACCTACAATTTAGTACTGAATTGCGTTTCCAATCATTTGTAAAAAAGTTCCATAAACAATATCTTTATCATCGGGATGACCATCCTCGCCCATGCGGACGATCACCATGTTCCATGACGGAATGACAATGCACTTGTTGTTGTTATGACCTGATGCAAAATAGCAGCCTTCAGGTGCTCCGGGAAGTTTCAACTTTCCGTCAGCCTTCCGATTATTTACCCACCAGTTAAAACCATAACACCCGGGCCCCACTGTGCTTTTACGGTCAGTATCTGCTACAGGAATGGAGTTGGGTACCTGAACGCTGGTGGCCATCCTCACCCACTCTTTGTTAATCAATTGTTCTCCGTCCCAATTTCCTTCATTAAGGAAGAGCCACCCCCAACGGGCCAGCTGCCTGGCATTTACAGAGACGTTGGTACAACCATTATTGATCTCAACATCGCCCACCTTCTTTTCAGGGTACCAGTGCCATTGGCCCAATCCAATGGGGTCTGTGATCCGTTCGGTGAGGTATTCGTGCATGGTTCTCTTTAATACCTGTGTGAGTACCCTGCCAAACATCATTTGTGCCTCATCCCAGTATGCATAGGCAGTACCTGGCTTAAATAAAGGTTCTTCCGGTTCATAGACGGTCCAGGACCAATCTGCATAATCGGTATTCCCCCACCGGCTTTCTCCTGCTGCACTGTACCCACTTGTCATAGTGGTGAAATGCCGAAAACTGACATCACCATATAAGGATTCCAGCAGGGGTTCATAATTCGATGCCTTCTCGTCAAGGGTTATGATTCCATCATCCACCAGCAGGCCAAGCACAGTGCTGGTAAAGGTCTTGGAACAGGAATAGATGTTATGGACACTATCAATCTGGTTACCTCCATAGATCATGTATCCATTCTTTATGATCACCACTTCCCTGTTCCCGTTATGAAGTGAATGAGACTCCATGTAATCCAAAGCTTTCTGTAACTGGAGAGGATCAATGCCCTGTGTCTCCGGACTGCTCTCAGTCCACTCATCACCTGGAAACACCATAGTTGGTGTCGTGGTGCAACTCTTAACCAATAATAAGAAATAAAAACAGATGAAACCTATTTGTAATTGCCTCATAACGTTGTAAATGTCTTTGTTCAGAATGAAAATTTTATTCCTGTTGCCAGCAGTCAGTGCCTAAACCAGTTGATATCTACAAAGAATTTGTCGATTAGCAACACACTGACAATAAGGAGAACAATCAGTAGCATTGGGTTGTCAGGTTACATGAGAATGATTCCTGATTTGCGACAATGATCGTGCATCTGACCCGGCCAGAGACTGGCCTGGACTTCACCAATGTGGGCCTTCCTGAGGAAATACATACAGAGCCTGGACTGGCCGATACCTCCGCCTACTGATTCAGGATACTCGCCGTTGAGCAGCCGCTTATGAAACAGGAGCTCTTTTCGCTCAGACTTTCCCTGGATCTCCAGCTGCCTGATCAGGGTTTCCTTGTCCACGCGGATTCCCATGGATGACAATTCAAAAGCATTTTCGAGGATAGGGTTCCAGACCACAATGTCACCATTCAGACCCCTGTATCCCTTTTCAGTTTCGGTCGACCAGTCATCGTAATCAGGTGCCCGTCCGTCATGAGGTTTGCCACCGGCCAGGTTGCTGCCAATCCCAATGATAAAAACTGCACCATACTTTTTGGCAATTATATGTTCCCTTTCTTTTGGATTCAGGTCAGGATAGAGTGCATATAGCTCTTCGGCATGAATGAAATAAATTTCATCCGGCAGGGTTGGTATAATCTCGGGGTGGTTCTCATATACGATAAATTCGGTTCGTTTGATCACAGAATATATCTTCCCGACAATGTCCTTCAGGTATGCCAGATTCCGCTCCTCAGGCAGGAGGATCTTTTCCCAATCCCACTGATCCACATAAATGGAGTGGATGTTATCCAGCTCTTCATCAGGACGGAGGGCATTCATATCGGTGTATATCCCATAGCTGTTGGCTATTTCATAATCAGCCAGCATCATACGTTTCCATTTGGCAAGGGAATGCACAATTTCAGCTACCGTATTATCCATGTCCTTGACCTCAAATGAGACCGGTCGTTCAATACCATTCAGGTCATCATTGATTCCTGTCCCCCGCTGTACAAACAGTGGTGCAGTCACCCTTCTTAGTTTCAATTCCGCAGCCAGGTTCATTTCGAAAAAATCCTTCACCATTTTAATGGCTCTTTCTGTCTCCTTCAGGGTGAGTGTGGAGTGATAGTTTTTAGGGATAACAAGCTTCATGTAAATTTCATTTTGTAGTTAAAGTGTTGCTACAAATAACAGATTAAAATCTTACAATTCAAAATGACTCCAGATTGAATAAAACCACGGGAGGTTAATGTAAAAATGTTACATCCCCGGTGAGTACTTCCTTTTTCCCGCTCATGAAGGTTACAAATGCCTTATAAACATACACACCCGGAGAAGCTAGTTCTCCGGATTTCAGATATCCATCCCAACCAACGTATAACTCTTCTGTTTCCCAGATCATCTCACCCCAGCGGGTATAGATGATCATCCTGAATTCAACGGCATTGACCACATGGGGGTGAAACACCGTATTATCAATGGTATTCTCGGTCCAGTGTCCTCCACTGGGACCGCTCGCATTCCAAACAAAAGCATTTGGGAATTCCATTTCCCCTTCTCCGGCAATCAAAGTAATCAGGGATTCCTGAACCAGTGTATCCGGACAATCATTTTCGGTCCATACATACAGTGTCACATCAAAGGTTCCCTCCACTCCATAAATGTGGGACGGATTTTCGTCCGGAGAAGTATTCCCATCTCCGAAATCCCACAGGTAATAACTTCCCCTTATCGAGTTGTTCCTGAATTTGAAAACTTGTTTAAGGTTTTTTGCTTCATTGGGGTATGCGGTGAAAACAGCTTGTGGCAGATCATGAATGATTACAATATGCTCGACGGTATCAGAACCGGATAGTCCGAAAGCTGCAAGTTTAACATGGTGTTCTTTGCTCTGGTAGAAAACATGCGTGGGATTCTCATCTGTCGAGAAAGTACCATCATCGAAATCCCATACATAGGAATTGGCATATTCACTTGTGTTGGAGAAGGATATCTCGAGAGGCGGGCAACCAATGGAATCTGGCTCAAAAAGTGCGTTGGGAGGTGGTGGTAAAATTTGAACCCGCCGGGTAATGCTGTCCCTGCAGAATGGACTGAAAACTTTAAGTTCGATATCATATATTCCCCACATATTATAAATATGCTGGTTGGGATCTTTTACATCGTCGCCAGTGGTATCACCGAAATCCCATTCATATGACCAGTTACCCATAGAACTCAAATTAATGAGGTAGACTACCGAGTCCGGGTGATTCTGGATTTCCGGAGTAACAAAGAAATCTGCAGATGGATTTGCATGCACCCTGACACTATCGTTGATGGTGTCAGAACACCCATGAATTGTTTCGATAACGAGCTGCATTGCATAGAGTGTATCAGTTTTAGAAAGGTCATAGATGGTATCTCCCTCCACGATGGAAAAGGTATTATCTGTAAAATCGAATCTATAAGTATGCGTAGTCTGATGTCTGTCAGTTACTATCGATTTACCATCTCCGAAATCCCAGGTATACGTGTTATAACCCGCTTCAGCCTCAAAATTTACTTCCACCGGACTGCAAAAACCATCATAATTGGCAGAGAGGTTCATAACCGGTAGTGGATAGACCTCCATGATAAGTGTATCACTCAGATCCGTTTCGCAGGAATTATTACCGTGATATTCTATAATTTTAACCAGTGCATAGGTATTGGTACCCAACTGGTTGTAAAGGGAGATTGAAAAGGTGTCACTGGCCAGATTAAACAGTGTATCCCGGATACCTCTCATATCAAGGATGAGATCAAAGGAGGAGCTGTCAGTTCCGGTAATCAGAATGTCGCCCATGGTCTGGTTGTTTGCTTCCTGGCACCAGGCAGAATCGGGGGTTAGTATTTCTGCAAAAGGCTTATCAACTACTGCTATTTCCGTGGTGTCAATTCCAAAGCAACCATATTTGTCTTCCTCTGTGACAAAAACAATATTATGTCTACCCAGACCTGCTACTGAAGGGTCAAATATGCCTGTAATAGTATCCGTAATTCCATTTCCCGACCATGTTCCCAGTGTTGTCACGGCTTCCAGATCGTAAGGTGCATCATAAATACAGAAAGGATCGACGGGTGTAATTGTACCATCCGGGGCATCTCTTACAAAAATATCTTCGGTATCCATGGCAGAACAGGAATTTCCATCGGTAACATTGTATGTGATGGTATGGTTTCCGGTACCTGCCACAGATGGAGAGAACTCTCCGGCGACTGTATCAACAATTCCATTTCCGCTCCACGTGCCTCCTCCGGTCGCAGCTGTGAGTATAATGTTATTGTTGAATTTGCACAGCGTGTCGACGGGTGTAATGGTGGCATCGGGGTAATCAACGATACGGATTACCGACCGGTCATATACATACGGGCCCGGATAGGGTTTGCAATAATTCCAGTACCTCAGCTCTACTTCAAATTCCTCTCCGATTTGATTATCATCAGCAACTGTGATAGGAAGGCTTTTTGAATTGGGACCCCATACCTTTGCCGGAGGGCCGGGAAGGGAGTCCACCGGTCCTTCAAAAGGATAGGCCCGTACAATTCCGTCGACCTTGACCGGTGCACCCGACATTTGGTTGGTGGAATTGGTACCGTAAACCCACTGGAACCATCGTGTAGTCTCATTGGGAACATCGTTCTCCTGTGGTGGAACACAATTGTAAAGCGAACCATCATCAAACTGCATGGTTGCTCCGTTGCCAAAGCAGATGGGAAACACATCGGGTTCGGCATGCACTTCACCGCCATTTGAGTCCTCATCGTCCCAGACAGTGACGATCTGTTCCTGGGAAGAGGAAGTACAGACCACGCCATTAACCACCAGTGTGG
>Ga0255384_10169_pt1 | contig 10558 bp, 10 predicted proteins | sample ANMaggSeSYBR01F7_FD_182106 | JGI IMG/M metagenome (GOLD analysis project Ga0255384, IMG submission 182106) | Sediment cell enrichment communities from methane seep in Santa Monica Basin, California, United Staets - ANME aggregate JGI... | ecosystem: Environmental > Aquatic > Marine > Cold seeps >... | reverse complement strand
AAAGAAATTTCCAAGGGTGATGTTTTAGGAGTAGCTCAAGTAGCAGGTATTATGGCTGCCAAAAAAACTAGTGAAATTATTCCTATGTGCCATCCTTTGTTATTAACCGGTATTAATATTAATTTTAAAATTGATGAAGAAAAGAACAGAGTCATTATTCAATCAGAGGTAAAAACTATGGGAAAAACCGGAGTAGAGATGGAACCTTTAACTGCTGTGTCCGTAGCCGCTCTTACTATTTATGATATGTGTAAGGCGGTAGATAGAGGAATGACTATTCAAGATATACATTTAGTAGAAAAATTCGGTGGGCAAAGCGGACATTATCAGGGCAAATCAAAATTGGGAGAGTAAAGATAATGGGAAGAAAACTGAAAGGTAAGATATTAGCCGTTTGTTATGGAAAAGTCAAGAAAGAGAAGAAGATATCCATAAAAGAAGGGTTAATTATTAAGGATTGGGGTTTAGAAGGCGATGCCCATGCCGGTAAATATCATAAACAAATTAGTCTTTTAGGTCTTGATAGTATGAATAAAATGCGAGACCAAGGCGTTAAAATAAATTTTGGTGAACTCTATGAGAATCTAGATGTGGAAGACCTTATTCTGTATCGACTTCCTTTGGGAACCAAACTAAAGATCGGGAAAGACATTTTATTAGAAATAACCCAAATAGGAAAAAAGAATAGCTATTTTTTGGAAATTGATGGTAAGAGGATAAGTTCAATAATGACTAAAGAAGGGATTTTTACCCGTGTTTTAAAGGGAGGAAAAGTAAAAGCCGGTGATGAAATTGAGGTGGTTTCCGAATGATTAAAGTAGGAATTTTAACTATAAGTGATAAAGGGTCAAGAGGAGAGAGAGAAGATCTAAGTGGAAAAGTAATTGAAGAAGTAGTCAAGAAGATTAAGGGAGAAGTTAAATATTATCAAATTATTCCAGATGAAAAGGATATTATTCAAGAAGAGTTGATAAAGGCAGTTGATAAGTTACATCTCGATTTAATCTTAACTACCGGAGGGACGGGTTTAGCCAAAAGAGACATTACTCCTGATGCTACTCTGGAAGTAATTGAAAAAAAAGTTCCGGGGATTAGTGAAGTTATAAGGAGCGAAAGTTTTAAGAAAACCAATCGAGCGATATTATCTAGAGGGGTGGCAGGGATTAGAAAAGAAAGTTTAATTATAAATTTACCCGGCAGTCCTAAAGGAGTAAGAGAATCCTTAGAAATAATATTAGAAGCGTTGCCACACGGTATAGAAATTTTAAAAGGCCAAGCTACTGAGTGTGGAAGAAATGATGAAGAAATTAGGTGAAAATTAATGAAAGTTATATTTTTAGGCACCAGTTCGGGTATGCCTACGTTGAAACGTAATGTATCTTCTATTGCCCTTGTTTTTATCTATAAAAACAAAATATGGTTATGGGATTGTGGAGAAGGCACTCAACAGCAGATTCAAAAAACCTCTTTGAAATTATCTAAATTAGAGAAGATTTTTATTTCTCATTTACACGGGGATCATCTATTTGGGCTTCCGGGTTTATTGGCTTCCCGGGGTTTAAGGGGCGGAAAAAATCAGCAAAAAGTTCAAATATTTGGTCCGGAAGGCCTTGATATATATTTAAAAGACACCTTAAATATAACCAAAACTTATATCCCTTATAAAATTGAGGTAAAAATTATTCCACCAAATTTATCAGCAGGAGTCATCTGGGAAGATGAGGAGTATATAGTTCGATACACAGAAGTAAATCACAATATCAAAGCTTATGCCTATTCTGTCGAGGAAAAAAAGGATAGAAGTCATTTTTTAATAGATAAAGCCCGTCGATTGAATATCCCTCCTGGTCCAATTTATCGTACTCTAAAAGAGGGTAAAACGATTGAATTGCCCAATGGAAGAATCTTTCAGGGTAAGAATTTTTTAAGCAAAATTAAAAAAGGAAGAAAGATAGCTTTTTGTGGTGATACTACCTATTGTAAAAATTTAGTGCACTTGGCTAAAGGTGCCGATCTCCTAATTCACGAAACAACTTTCTCTCAACAGGAAGAAGACCTGGCTAAGAGAAATTTTCATTCGACTACCACAATAGCTGCCAGGGTTGCTAAAGAAGCCCAGGTTAAACAATTAATACTAACTCATATTAGTCCACGTTATGGTTCAAGTAATAATAAACCATTAATAACTGAAAGCGAATTACTTGCTGAGGCCCAGAGCGTATTTCCTGAAACCATATTAGCAGAGGATTTTATGGAATATGAGATTTAAGAATTATTGACGGAATATAGAAAAGTTGTTAAAAAACTTGAAATTTATCTTTTTTTAAGGTATGCTTTTGGTGTCCAAATGATTTTTCTTTTAATAAAGAGAATTATCTGATAAGATAGTTAAAAAATTATTGGTCGATAATTGCAGGGAAAATAAAAATTGAAGTTATGTTGATTTACCCATGATCACCTAATAAATTCGAAATCGTCAATTATAATAGAAGGAGGAAAATATAAAATGAAAGCTGCGGTTGATAAAGATTTATGTACCGGGTGTGGATTATGCGAAGACACCTGTCCTGAAGTATTTGAAATGAAGGATGATATAGCGATAGTAAAGGGTAGCAAGGTACCGGAAGATTTGATTGAATCATGCAAAGAGGCTGCCGATGGTTGTCCGGTAGAAGCTATAACTTGTGAGTAAGATTAGATAAAATAAGAATAAGGAAAATAAAAAATTAATACAAAAAAGGAGCAGATTTTGTTTTAAATCTACTCCTTTTTTGTATTAACAATTAATATAGTCGATAGTATTTAGTTAGCCAGTCTACTGGTCTATTAGTTAATGTACAGCAAGTAATACTTTGTTACTTCATCTCCATAAACTCGAAATTTGAAACCTAAAACTATTAATGAATTACTCGTTACACATCACTTATTACCGCACCCTTTACGCAATACGATTTGGTTTTGGTTTTTGACTCCCAGCTTTTGGTTTTTTTATCTTAATTTTAAATTTTAAGCTATGGTTTTTCGCTTTTCGCTTTTCGTTTTTACTTTTTTCTATACGCTCTACGCTCTACGCTCTACGCTAGATTCATTCACTATTGACTAATTTATACACTCTTGCTTCATAGGGACGTAGATATATACTTTTAATATCTTCTTTTTCCTCAATATTATAATTACTGATTAACAGCTCTTTTTCTTGGTAATTAATATTTGCCGGAAGATTAAAAATTGTTTGGCTGGGAAAGAAGTTAAGAATAATTAGTAATCGGTCTTTATTAAGAGTACGTAAATAACTATAAACATGTTCATCATCTTTTAAGATAAGCTGACAATTTCCATAGGTCATGATTAAATTTTCTTTCCTAAGCCGGATTATTTTTTGGTAATAATAGAATATTGAATTTGAGTCTTTTAAATCATGGTCAACATTTATATCCCGATAATTTGGGTTGATTTTTATCCAGGGGGGGGTACCGGCAGTAAAACCGGCATTAGGGTTGTTACCCCACTGCATAGGAGTACGGGCATTATCCCGGCTTATTCGATGGATGGCCCCCATAATTTTTTCTTTAGGAAGGCCTCTTTTGGCCATTTCGCGGTAGAAATTTAGAGTTTCTATATCACGGTAGTCTTCTATATTATCGAAAGCAACATTCGTCATTCCAATTTCTTCGCCTTGATAGATATAAGGAGTACCGGGAAGAGTATGTAAAAGAGTAGCCAACATCTTGGCTGATTCTATGCGATATTTCTTATTATTACCGAATCGGGAAACCATTCTTGGTTGGTCATGGTTATTCATGTAAAGACTATTCCAGCCCTTTTCCTTTAATCCTTCGTGCCATTTGGTAAAGATTTTCTTTAATTCAGTCAATTTCCATTCTTTGGGCTTCCATTTATTTATAGGGTTATGGTCAATTTCCATCAATTCGAAATGAAAGACCATATTGAGTTCACGTCTATCCCGATTAACATAAAGGGCTGCGATTTCAGGGGTAGTTCCGGGAGTTTCTCCTACAGTCATAATGTCGTATTTTGAAAGCACTTCTTTGTTCATCTCTTGCAGGTATTCGTGAATAGACGGGCCATTTAAAAAATAAGGGCTTCCATCACCGTATTTATATCCTTTTATTATTTTTCCATCGGGTAAACCGGGGACTTTAGAGAACATATTTACCGTATCCATCCGGAAGCCATCGATTCCTTTATCTAACCAGCATTTTATCATCGTGTAAATTTCTTCTCTTACCCGAGGATTTTCCCAATTTAAGTCAGGTTGTTTTTTGGAAAAAAGATGCAAATAGTACTCCTCAGTTTTTTCATCATATTCCCAAGCAGGCCCGCCAAAAACGGAACCCCAATTATTGGGAGGTGAACTATTTTTACCCTTCCTCCAGATATAAAAATCTCGATAAGGATTATCTAAAGAGGAATGGGATTCCATAAACCAGGGGTGTTCATCAGAGGTGTGATTTACTACTAAATCCATAATTAATTTCATATCTCTTCTGTGCGTTTCCGTTAAAAGATTTTCCATATCTTTTATATCACCAAATTCATCCATAATATCCTGGTAATTACTGATATCATAGCCATTATCATCATTAGGAGATTTATAGACCGGGCATAACCAGACAACGTTTACTCCTAAGTTTTTTAAATAATCTAATTTTTGAATAATTCCCGGTAAGTCTCCGATGCCATCTCCATTGCTATCCTTAAAACTTCTGGGATATATTTGATACACTATCGCTTCTTTCCACCATTTTTGCTCCATTTTATACCCTTCTTTATTTTCTTAAAAAATATTGCTGTGTTTTATACAAAAAATTTTAATCTTATAAAAAGTATTATAAAGCATTATTTAAAGTTTTTAAAGCTGTATCAGTAAAAATGTGGTTTTCTGTAGATCATATCTAACTAAGTAAAAAATACAATTAACTAAAAAGATATAGAGGGGTGTTGGTTTTAAGGAATTTACTAAGGAGAAAGCGTATAGGAGAAAGTTGACAAAAATGGTCATAAATAATATAATTTTTTAGTAAAACCAGTTTAATTATGGAAATTATTCGTAAATTTACCATTTAATATTAGTTATCTAGTTAAATTAGTCGTTATATGTATGGTCATTGCTCTGATTTATCAGAGCGCGGCAATCTCTCTTTATTAAACTAAAAGCGAAAAACCATAATCCAAAACTCTTAACTAGTCGATAGTGAATAGTCGTTAGCATTAAATACATGGTTTTAGTTGACAGTTTTCAGTAAGTAGAATCGTATTTCTTGTTGTATTGACTGGTAAACCGGAAGACCGGCTAACCGGTAAACTGGCTAACTATCTTAACGAGATACGATTCACGAGATACGAAATACGAATTTAATTTTGCGCTTTATTACTAAATACTATTCACTAAATACTAACGACTACTTATATAGGTAACTAATTAACCACTATTTAAAAGGAGTAAGACCAATGAAATTATCTACACGGGGACGGTACGCACTTCGGGCTATGATAGATTTAACTCAAATTCAATGTAATAATTCAAAGCCGATTTCTTTAAGAGATATTTCTCTAAGACAAGATATTTCCTTACAATATTTGGAACAATTGTTTAATAAATTAAAGAAAGCAAATTTAGTAAAAAGTATCAGGGGAGCAAGTGGAGGGTATTTATTAGCTAAAGAAGCTGAGAGGATTAATACCGGTGATATAATTAGAGCAGTTGAGGGACCGATAGTTTTAGTTGATTGTATTTTAGCTGACAAAAAAAATAATAAGAATAGCCCAAAGAAATGTAAAAAAATAGAAGATTGTGCCATCAGGGTGTTATTAGAGGAGGTATCCCAACAGATAAACCAAACATTAGATGCTACTTCTTTGAAAGATTTATGTAAAATAACCCAAAGAATAAAAGAAGGACAAAAATATGAAAGATAAGATAAAAGCGGTAGCTCTGTTCTCCGGAGGTTTAGATAGTATTTTGGCGGTAAAACTTATCCAGGAACAGGGGATAGAGGTAGAAGGGATTAATTTTAATACTCCCTTCTTTGGTTTGGGCGAAGCTTTTGTAATAGCAAAGGATCTAGATATAAATTTAGAAATAATTGATATTACCGAAGAGCTTCTAAAGATTTTAAAAAAACCCAAGTATGGATTCGGAAAGAACATGAATCCCTGTATAGACTGTCATGCTCTTATGTTCAAAAAAGCGGGAGAATATATGAACAAGATAGGAGCTTCTTTTATTTTAAGTGGCGAAGTATTAGGAGAAAGACCGATGTCTCAGAACAGAAATAGCTTAAGTATAGTTGGAAGAGAATCAGGGTTTGAAGGTAGAATTCTTCGTCCGTTATCTGCTTTATTATTAACAGAGACCATTCCCGAAAAAGAGGGATTGGTGGACAGAAATAAATTGTTGGATATTTCTGGCCGCTCGAGAAAAATACAGATAGAGTTGGCTGCCAAAATGGGGATAAAAGATTATCCTTCACCGGCTGGAGGTTGCAAATTAACTGAGCCGGCTTTTTCTAAAAGACTAAGAGATCTATTTACTCAAGGCAGTTTTTCTATAGAAGAGATAGAACTGTTAAAATTAGGCCGACACTTCAGACTAAGTAAAGATATTAAATTGGTAGTAGGAAGAAATAAAGAAGAAAATGAACAACTACAAAATTTTTTTCAAGATGGAGATTTTCTTTTTAAAGCTAAAAATTTAAAAGGCCCGGTTTCTTTGTTGAAAAAGGGTTCTAAAGTAAATAACGAACTGATCGATAAATCCTGTCGGATTACTGCAAGGTATTGCGATAGAAATGAAGAAGAAAACGAAGAAGTCAATATTAATTATTATGATAAATCTAACGAATTGGTCAGAACCATAAAAGTAAAACCATTAATAGAAGATGAATTAGAAATACTAAGAATACAAGGACAAATGCTTAGCACAAAAAGAGAATAAACTATTATGATTAATAATTTAAAAAAGAAAGTAGTAGTGGCTATGAGTGGAGGGGTGGATAGTTCGTTAGCCGTTGCCCTGTTGAAGGAAAAAGGTTATGATGTTATCGGTATAACTATCCATCATTATGAGGGTAACGAAAATTTAGAATCAGTAGAACAGGTCGCTCAAAATCTAAAAATTCCCTGGCACGTTCTGGATTTTACCAAAGAATTTAAAAATATAGTTATAGACTATTTTTGCCAAGAATATCTCACAGGCCAAACCCCCAACCCTTGTGTAGTCTGTAATCTTAAAATAAAATTTGGATTATTATTAGAGAAAGTAAAATCTTTAGGTACGGATTATCTTGCTACCGGCCACTATGCTATTAATGAATATGACCGGAAGAGCAAAAAATACTTGCTTAAGAGAGGGATAGATGAAAAGAAAGACCAGTCTTATTTTCTTTATAGATTAAATCAGGAAATATTACCTTATGTTTTGTTTCCTTTGGGCAAACTTAAGAAAAGCAAGACCAGAGAATTGGCTAAAAAATATGGATTAAAAAATTATAAAAAAGAAGAGAGTCAGGAAATTTGTTTTATTCGGGATGATAATTATAGAAAGTTTTTAACTCAATATATTAAAGATACTGTCCAACCTGGTAAGTTTATAGATAAAGAAGGAAAAATATTAGGAGAACACCAAGGTATTCCTTTTTACACTATTGGCCAGAGAAAAGGGCTGAGAGTATCTTTGAATAAGCGTATGTATGTAATTGAAATAAATCCCCAGCAAAATACAATTACTCTGGGCGATGATAAAGATCTTTATAAGGATAAATTATTAGTAAAAGATTTAAATATTATTTCCGGCGATAAACTTTCAAAGTCTGTAAAGATAGAGGTAAAGATAAGATATAATAGTAAAAAATCTCCGGCAATTATTTCCCCTTATGGTGAAGACAGGGTCCTAATTAATTTTGAAAAACCGCAAAGAGCGATTACTCCGGGGCAATCAGCAGTATTTTACCAGGGAGATATAGTTGTAGGAGGCGGGATAATAGAAGGATAAAAAAATTAGTCGATAGTGAATAATCATTAGTATTTAGTTAGTGTTAATTGGTTTAATATTAATTCTCCAATATACTAATTCCTTAACCAACCAACCATCTAACTAAATACATACGCAATATGAATTTAGCTTTGCGCTTTTAGCTTTACACTTTGTGTAATATACCCCTGTTTCTCTTTGTAAACTCGCAACTGGTCACTAATTACTCATTACTTATTGCTGTATTCTATCTGCTATACGCTTCACGTTACTCTTCAAGAGATGCGAATAAAAAACTTGCCAATGTAAAAAAATTATGTTATATTACATGTATACAAAAATGTATACAGGAGATTTTAAAGATGCAGTTTATTCGAATTGGGGAAAAAGTTATAAGTAAAGAAAAATTGAATAAGGAAATAAATAAAATTTTAGAATTACGCACTAAGGGCGTGACCCAGGAAGGAGTGGCCCGCAAATTGGGAATTGAGCGGACTTTTGTCTCCAGGTTAGAAAGTTTAGGAGAAATAAGGAAAGGTAAAAAAATTGCCTTAATCGGTTTTCCTATCGAGAACAAAGAAGAATTAACTTATTTAGCAGAGGAGCTGGGGATTGAGTTTATCTTGCTTTTAACCCAAAAGGAACGCTTTGAGTTTATAAAGAAAAAAGGGAAAAACGAATTATTTGATGAGATTATGGAAATAATTGTTAACTTGGCAGATTTTGATTTGATTATTTTTATGGGTTCAGATATGAGAGTACCTGTAGTAGAGAAAATATTCAGTGTCCAGGTTATTGGTCTGATTATTGGCCATTCGCCCATTAAAGAAAGTAAATATGTTAGTCCCGAAAAGATAATAGAAATAGTAAAACAGGTTAAAGGTTAATTTAAATTCTAAATAAGAGAGGGTTTAAGAATGAAAAAAGTTTTAGGTGTTAGTCTGGGTTCTTCAACCAGAGATCATAAAGTTGAAATCGAGGTTTTAGGAGAGAAAGTCGAAATCGAAAGAAGAGGAACTGACGGCGATGTTAAGAAGATGATGCAAATATTCCAGGAGTACGATGGAAAAGTCGATGTCTTCAGTTTAGGTGGAACAGACTTATACTTGTACTCAGGACCCCAAGGGAAAAGATATACTATAAGAGAGTCAGAAAAGATAATTAGCGTTATTAAAAAAACTCCTATTGTTGATGGTACCAGGATAAAATATGTATTGGAGAAGAGTGTAGTAAAATATATTAATACTCAAACTAATATTCCTTTAAAAGGAAAAAAGGCTTTAGTCACTATTACGGTGGATAGATTTGGCATGGCTGAAGGCTTAATTGAAGCAGGGTGTGAGATGACTTTTGGAGATTTGATTTTTTGTTTAAACATTCCTATTCCGCTTCATTCTTTTCGAAGTATTGGAATTTTTGCTCGGCTGCTTTTGCCTATATTAGTTTATGTTCCTATAAAATATTTATATCCAACCGGTGAAAAACAGGAGAAGTCTAATTTAAAATATGTTAAATATTTTCAAGATGCTGATATAATTGCCGGTGATTATTTAGGCATAAGTCAATATATGCCTGAGGATATGGGGGGTAAAATAATTATTACCAATACCGTTACCAGCTCCAATGTGGAGGATCTTAAGAAAAGAGGGGTAAATTATTTAATTACGACGACCCCAGAGTTTGAAGGAAGGTCTTTCGGGACCAATGTATTTCAAGCTACCCTGGTAGCGATATCCGGAAAATCTCCGGAAGAATTACAACCGGAAGATTATTTAAAACTAATTGAAAAGACAGGCTTTAAACCAAGGATAGAGAAGTTAAATTAAGTAAAAATTTAATATTAAAAAGGAGAAGAGGAATGGTAATTCCATTAGAAGAAAAAATAAGCGCGCTTAATCAAAGATTGAAAAAGATGAAAGATGAAAAACGGTATTTTTACTTAAAAAGCATAGATGGAGCTTCTGGAGCAAGAGTAACTATTGATGGAAGAAAGATGATAATGTTTGCTTCTTATAATTATTTAGGGTTGATTACTCATCCCAAGATAAAAAAAGCGGCCATTGATGCCATTGAAAAATATGGTACAGGTGCTGCAGGAGTTAGATTATTGGCCGGTACTACCAAGGTTCATGAAAAATTAGAAGCGACAATTGCAAGATTCAAAGAGGCAGAAGATGCAGTTACTTATAGCAGTGGATATGTAACTAATTTAGCGGCCATAACTACTCTTTGTCAGAGAGGGGATTTAGTTGTAATTGATAAATTAGATCATGCCAGCATAATTGATGGCTGTTTGCTTTCTGGGGCAGATCATAAATCATACTTACACAACGATATGGAAAGTCTGGAAAGAATTTTAGTAAATTCTGGGAAGTATATTAATAAATTGATTATATTTGATGCTGTATATAGTATGGATGGTGACGTAGCTAATTTACCCGAAATATCGCGTTTGGCTAAAAAATATGGTGCTAAAATAATGGCAGACGAAGCCCATTCCATAGGAGTATTAGGAAAAACCGGACATGGGATAGAAGAACATTTTGACCTTAAAGGTGCTGTGGA
>Ga0255384_10158_pt2 | contig 10601 bp, 8 predicted proteins | sample ANMaggSeSYBR01F7_FD_182106 | JGI IMG/M metagenome (GOLD analysis project Ga0255384, IMG submission 182106) | Sediment cell enrichment communities from methane seep in Santa Monica Basin, California, United Staets - ANME aggregate JGI... | ecosystem: Environmental > Aquatic > Marine > Cold seeps >... | reverse complement strand
TACTATGACTCGGAGGGTAATCTTATTGATGCAAACCAGGAATGCCTAAATATTTTTGGTGTGGATGGCATAGAAGAGATAAAAGGATTCAAACTATTTGAGGACCCAAATATATCAGAAGAGTCAAAGAAACAGGTTAAGGAAGGTAAACCATACAAGTATGAAACAGAATTTGACTTTGAACTTGTGAAAAAGCACAAACTGTATAAAACATCAAGATCCGGAAAATGCTTTCTAAATGTTTTGATAACACCATATACAATCTCAGAACTGAAGGAAATGGGATATCTTGTTCATGTTGAGGAAATCACCGAACGCAAGCAGGCAAAGGAAAATGTAAAAAATGTAAAAGATGAACTGGAAATGCTTCTGGACTCAGTCCCTGCCATAATTATTTATAAAGATACAGAAAGTAGATTTATCCGGGCAAACAAGGCTCTGGCTGATTCACTAAAAATGCCTATAAAAGATATAGTAGGAAAGACTACAGGAGAGCTTTTTCCCGGGGAACAGGCTGAAAAAATGAGAAAAGACGATAAGGAAGTTATGATTTCCGGAAAACCAAAAAGGAATATCATCCAAGCTTATACAACACCTGATGGAATAAGATGGGTAATTACCGATAAGATGCCTTACAAAGATAAAAAAGGTAAAGTAACAGGTGTTATTTGTCTATCTAAGGATATTACTGCACAAAGAAAGTCAAAACAACAACTCCAGCAAAGCTACCAGAGACTCAAAAAGACCATGGATGCATCCATCGACACTATGTCCAGGATAATAGAAGCCAAAGACCCCTATACCTCCGGTCACCAGCACCGGGTCTGTCAATTAGCCGTTCCCCTTGCCCGAGAATTAGGGCTTCCTGAAGATAAGATTGAAGGGATAAGGATAGCCTCTTTAATCCATGATATCGGAAAGATAGGCCTGCCTACTGAAATTTTAAGTAAACCCAGCAAGTTAACTGATATAGAATTCAGTCTAATCAAAGGCCACTCCCAAATAGGGTATGATATCCTAAAATCTATTGATTTTTCCTATCCTATAGCCCATATTGTTCTTCAGCATCACGAAAGATTAAATGGCTCGGGATATCCCCAGGGTTTTAAAGGTGAAGATATGCTACTTGAAGCCAAAATCATAGGAGTAGCTGATGTAGTAGAAGCCATGTCTTCCTTCCGTCCTTATCGACCGGCATTAGGTATAGATAAAGCTTTGGAAGAAATCACCAAAAATAAAGGCATTCTCTATGAAAAGAAAGTAGTAAATGCCTGCCTGAAGCTCTTTAAAGAGAAGGGATTTAAATTTGAATAGATGAGCGTATAAAATTAATATCTAAATATATTAAGAAATATGTAATTACCGTACCCACTTCCGTGAGGGTAAAGTGTAACGAAATCTATCCTTCCATATTCTCCTCCTTTAGGGGAGAGAATTAAGGTGGAAGTGGAGTAGCGGCCCAATTTAGCAAGCCCGTAAAAAGCTTATTTTATAACGCATTATCTATCAACATTAAATTATTTTAAAATATTTTCTAAAAAAAGAAGGATTTTTGAAATTTATGTCGTATAGAGTAATATAAATAAAGAATTTAACTTATCAAATATTATTAACAAGAAGGTGAAGTATTAAAGTAATATTTCAAGAAAAGTTGAGAAAGGTACACTATCCGAAAGGATAGGCCGCAAAGTTTTGGGTCTAAATCATTTTTAATGACATGACCGCCAAACTGCCGATTTTTTTTATTTTACAAAGATAAAAAAGGTGGGCAGTTTTTTTTATTCTTCTAAAGTTTGTATTCTATAAAAAAACAGAAACATTCCTATAGTTGCAACCCACCTTAGGCAATAAAAGGAGGCGATGTTTCTTGAATTTATTTAAGTTATCCAAATCAAGACTTAATTCTTACCATAAAAAAATAAAAAAAGTAAATCTTCATGATAAAGTATCTTTGCTCAAACGTACTAATAGTTACATTATCTCTCATTATCACAAGTTGTGTTCTTACTGTAATTCTATCAGTGAATTAAAACCAACTAATCAAAGACGAGGAAGATGGTAAAATAAGTAATACAAAATAAGTCAAAAGTAGTATATAATCTAAGTAAACTTAATATTAATACATGTATGAAGATACTAAATATATCCAAAATATCAGGAAAAAGAACTGTTACCGAAAACATAGAAATTTTAAAGTGTCTATATTTTTCATCAGCCAGTGCTCTTAAAGGAACTAAGTAATCTCGGACTTCCTTCACCATAATCTAGAACCCCGTATTTTTTCACAGCATCTTTCTACAGCAGTAAGAAACAAGGAAAGTAATGTTCTTCTCAGATATCCATAACATAATAAGACATATCCTAATTCTTTAAATTTTTAATCTCCATTGCTTCATACAATAATACATTCCTTTCTTTATATCTTTTTTTTAAATAAAACTAAAACATATATCAGAATAACCTCTATTTCAAATTTAAAATGAAATGAAAAAATAGAACGGTAGAATCACAACTTTGTACGAGATAGTGATGAGTTAAATGAGTGGGTAATTGGATAAATATAACAAGTTGTAGGCAAAACATACTTTTTGACTATACATATTATAAGTATATATTTTAAATAAAATACAAATTTTTAAAAAAATATCTAAAAAAAAGAAGGAATTTTTAAATAAACGTAGTATGTAATAATAATAAAAGAGGGGGTGACAAGATAGAAATTAAAAAAATGTATTTTAGTATTTATAAATACAAAGAATACTTTAAAAATTAAGGAAGGAGGAGCTATATAAAAATAATGGAACAAAAAATAGGTACTGTGGATAATTTAAGGATCGTTTCTTTAATAGAAAATTCACCTAAATATGATTCCTATCTTAAGGGCTGTAATGGTATCTCTTTCTGGCTTGAAGTGACCTCAGGAGATATTCAAAGAAATATTCTTTTCGACGTTGGACCAGTGGCCGAACCGGTCATCTATAATGCGAAAAAGCTTAATCTTAAGCTTTCAGATGTAGATATGATAGTTTTATCGCATTGTCATTTTGATCACACTGCAGGTTTAGCCGGTGTTATATCTGAGATTGGGCATGAAGTCCCCATCTTTGGACACCCCGATATATTTAGACCTAATTTTACTTTAAAGCCTGAATTCATGAACTATGCGATGGTCGCTGAAAATAGAAGAGAAAATATAGAGCAACTTGGAGGGTATTTTGTCCTTACAAAATCAGCTATTGAAACAATTCCTGGTTTTATGATAACCGGAGAAGTTGAAAGATCCACTGATTTCGAGGAAGCTGGTGGTGTCTCGTGCTTCACTATAGATGCCGAAGGTAATCTAGTTCCAGATGAGTTGAAAGATGATTATTCTGTGGTGATTAATCTAAAGGATAAAGGTATTGTGATTATAACTGGTTGTGGACATGCTGGTCCTGTTAATATTATAAAGCACTCTATAAAAATTTCAGGTGTGGATAAATTAGAAGGTGTAATTGGCGGATTCCACCTTTTACAAGCTGGAGAGAAAAGAATAAATCTTACCATCGAAGAATTTAAAAAATACAAACCAAAATGGATTGCTCCTATGCACTGTACTGGTTTTATCCCCACAGCGAAAATTGCATTATCTTTTAAGGATGAGTTCAGAGAAATACATGCTGGGGATACTATCAATTTACCTTGAGAGAAACCCAAGCAATAAAGGAGGTGAAGTAGGCAAAAAAATAAAGGTATAAATTTTATTATATTAAAAAATTAAAAAGGAGAGAAATTATGAAAAATAAAAATAGTTCACTTAAAAGAGATGTAGGATTATTTGGAGTTATAGCCATAGCTGCGGGATCGGTAATAGGCGCAGGGCCAATGGTTCTTGCGGGTGGGGCTTCGCAACTTTGTGGTCCCGCTGTCTGGTTGGCATATCTCGTCATTGGAATACCTTTAATAATAGTGGCTATCAGCTATGCCGCTGTAGGCTCAGCTATGCCTATGGAGGGAGGTACATACTACTACCCTAGTAGAGTCTATTCGCCTTTCATAGGATTTTTGTCAGGATGGACTAGATGGCTTGCGTACATTACACCGGTAGCCATAACTGCCATAGCCTTTTCAGACCATATCCAGACTGTAGTGCCAGCGATTCCTGCAGAAGTGTTAATGGTGGCATTTATCGCCATTTTCTACGTCTTGAATGTACTGGGTATCAAGGTATCATCCACCGCCCAAACGGTGATGTTCGTCATACTTGTACTCGGGCTTCTCACCTTTAGCTTAAAGGGACTGACCAGTATAAATGCAGAGTACATGAAACCGATGCAACCTTTTGGCTTCAGCGGAACAATACACGCTGCCGCTTTGCTCTTTTTCGCTTATGTAGGGTTTACCTGTGCCGCTGAAATTGGTGACGAGGTAAAAAATCCTGGTAGGAATGTCCCTTTGGGAATGGTAATAGCGATAGTAATCTGTTTTATTCTATATATACTTATGTCTATTGCAGCTTCGGGTAATCTGATATGGTCAGAGCAGGCTCTTTCGTCAACTCCAATCTACGATGCCGCTAAGATTGTCTTACCAATAGGTGGTGCAACCATCTTCCTGTTTGTAGTCATGATGGCTCTCGCTACTTCACAGAATGCTTTCCAGATAGCGTCATCCCGCATGGCCTTAACTCTAGGGCGAGACAGAGCGATTCCCGAAGGGTTCGGCTCCTTGAATAAGCGTTACGGTACTCCAGTATATGCACTAACCGCAACAGTAGTGGTTGCTTTGATATTCGTGTTCTCCGGAAAGGGACTTATATTTGCCTGCTATACCGCGAACCTCTCATTTCTCTTTGGCTATATTGCTGTGATGATAGCTACAATGTTGCTCCCTCGGAATAGACCGGAACTCTACGCAAAAGCACCATTTAAGCTTAAAGGAGTCTGGAACTACATACTGCCTATAATTGCCATAGTGGTTTCCATTGTCTTCATGGCATTACAAGAGCCAATGGCTATGGTGTGGACGTTAGTCTGGATGGCAATTGGAACAGCTATTTATTTAATACGCAAGATGCAATTGGCAAAGGAAGGTGTTAAATTAGAGGATATTCTAAGCTCAATACCAGAAAAATAGGAATGATATGAACTAACTTTAGAGAAAAGCCCGTTCGCAGTCAGAGCGGGCTTTTTCATTATTTTTTAGTGTATAAGACATGGATATAATAAATGTACCTTTCGTATCCATTGGCGATAAAACTTCAGTTAAAATAATAGAATTGGTGGAAATTATCGCAGATATACTGAAAGTTCCGGCTCCCAAAAAGCATATACCTATTTTTGCTGCCCGTTTCTTTGCAGCGTTATCTGAACTTAAAGCCTCTATTTTTGGAGGAACTCCAAAAATTTCAAGAGAAATGATAACAGATTTTATTTCAAATATGTCATTTAGCATTGTCAAAGCAAAGCATGAATTAGGCTATGAACCAAAAATTGGTCTGGAAGAAGGAATGAAAAGAACTATTAAGTGGTACGAAGAGAATGAATATTTATAGATGGTATCTAGACAATAACTTGCCCTTTGGCATTTGCTGAAGGACTTTTTTATTTATTTATGGAATTATTTTATTAAAAAGAAGGATTTTTAATAAATTTCACGTAATAGTAATATAAATATTATAACAGATACAGACAGCCGCAAGTTGTCCACTATGGCGGTAATATGTTTTTATTTTTAAAATACTTTTAAAAATAGGAAGATGGGAGGTAAGAATATGAATAATAAAAAATACGAGTTTCTGATTGTTGGTTCAGGAGCGGGTGGAGCTACACTGGCAAGAGAGTTAAGTAAAAAAGCTAAAAAAGTTTTGGTGGTAGAGAAGGGAAAATATGAGCAAAAACTTGGGACCTTCCAGGATTCCCTGCGATTTTATGATGCAAACAAATTGATGAAAGTACCAATAAAATCAAAGGAAGGAGTTATTCTGTACAGAACCATTATGGCCGGAGGTTCTACAGTTGTTTCCTGTGGTAATGCAACAAGATGCCTGGAAGAAGAACTGGCTGATTTCGGGATTAATTTAGATAAAGAATTTACAGAAGCAGAAAGTGAGATGGATGTCCATACCATTGATAGAAGACTTTTATCAGAAGGTTCTGAAAAAATAATGTGGGCCTCAAAAGAGTTGGGATATCAAATGGAATTGATGCCCAAATTTATTAATCCGGATAAATGCAAAGCATGTGGACAATGTTCGTTTGGTTGCGCGAAAGATGCTAAGTGGACAGCTTTAAATTATCTGGAAGAAGCCAGACAGAATGGTGCCGATATTATCTATAACACATCGGTCGAGCAAGTTTTAACAGAAAATGGGAAAGTAAAAGGTGTTAGAGGAATTGGATTACAGGGCGAAATGGAAATCTTCTCAGATGTAGTTATTCTCGCTGCCGGAGGATTGTGAACTCCTGTAATACTGCTACAATCGGGAGTTAAAAAAGCAGGTTCAAATCTTTTTGTTGACCTGTTAATCAATACCTATGGAATTACAGAAAATTTCAATCAAATGAGTGAACCAACGATGGCACTCGTTGACCATGAATTTTATAAAAGTAAAGGATTTATTCTTTCCCCATACGTGAACAATAATCGAATGGTCAGGTTTATAGAAATGGGAATTAAAGGTCTTTCTCTGCCCGCAAATCGATTAATCGGTATTATGAACAAAACTTCAGATGAATCAATTGGCCGCGTCTATTCCGATGGAACGGTTTCTAAACCGGTGAGCGAAAAAGACTGGATAAGGTTGAAAGAAGGTTCTTCAATAGCTAGTGAGATATTAATTAAGGCAGGTGCAAGCCCCAAATCTATTTCGGTTTCCAAAGTGCAGGGAGCCCATCCGGGCGGGACTGCTGCAATTGGTACAGTCGTGGGAAAAGACTTGCAAACAGAATTAAACAATCTATTTATTTGTGATGCCAGTGTTCTCCCCAAAGCCCCGGGGATGCCGCCTATTTTAACAATCGCCGCTTTGGCAAAATGGCTGGCAAAAATATTGGTACCCTGATATTATCTATAAAGTTAATCGCTAACCATAGGGAGCAATAAGGTAACAAGGGGCGGTATAAAAAGTGATATTGTAAAATCTGACCCCATAATACATGATAGCTTTATTTATAATTTACTAAAAATAATAATAAATATATAAAATATAAACCATTGGAGATAATCAAATTGCAAATTATTATACCGATAAAGCAGGTTCCTGAAACAAGTAATGTTAAAATGAATGAAGAGACAGGAACAATGGTAAGAGAGGGAGTTGAGAGTATAGTTAATCCTTTAGACCTTTATGCTATTGAGGTAGGAATTCAGTTAAAAGAAGAACACGGAGGGAAGATTACAGTGATAACTATGGGTCCTCCTTCTGCAGATAAAGCCTTGCGGGAAGCGATAGCAATGGGTTGTGATAAGGGAATATTAGTATCCGGTAAGGAATTTGCAGGTTCAGATACCTGGGCTACTAGTTATACACTATCTTCTGCAATAAAAGAAGCAGGCGAATTCGATTTGATTATAGCTGGTGAAAGGGCTACAGATGGTGATACAGGACAAGTAGGTCCGGGTATGGCTTCTTTCCTGGATATACCTTTGGCTACTTATACCAGTAAGATTGTTAAAATTAATAGTAAAAACATTGTAGTAGAAAGATTAATTGAGGAAGGGTATGAAACCTTGAAAATGCCATTGCCTGCTTTATTGACTGTAGTTAAAGAGATAAGTTATCCTCGTCTTCCTACTTTAAGAGGTAAACAAAGGGCTAAAAAGACAGCTATTCCGCTATGGTCAAAGAGCAATATGAAACTTAAGCAAACAAATTTAGGTCTTAAAGGTTCACCTACAAGAGTAGTAAAAATCACTCACCCTAAAGTTACCAGAAGAGGAACAATTGTTAAGGTAAGTGATGAAAAGACTTTAAATGAAGCTGTTAGTCGAATGATAAAATTTATGCTTGGAAAAGGATTAATTTAAGGAGAAAGCTATCAATGAATTATCGTGGTGTATGGACTATAGCCGAGACGAATAAAGATAAAATTAAAGAAGTGTCCTTTGAATTATTAAACAGAGGGCGAAAGTTAGCTGATAAATTAGGTACAGAATTGGCCTCAGTCTTAATCGGTAATAATATTAATAATGATGCTGTTCAGGAACTTATCTACAGAGGTGCGGATAAAGTATATCTAATTAGTGATCCTCAATTGGAGAATTTTATTGTGGAGAATTATGCTAATGTCCTGGAGAGTTTAATAAATGAATATCGACCGGAAATTATAATTGCTGCTGCCACCACCAGTGGACGAAGTTTAATGCCTTATCTGGCTGTAAGAGTTAATGCAGGATTAACCGCTGACTGTACCGATCTTGATATTGAAGAAGATACCGGTAATCTTTTGCAGACGAGACCGGCCATCGGCGGTAATATTTTGGCTACAATTAAGACACCTGAACACAGACCTCAGATGGCTACAGTCAGACCTAAATCAACCAGACCCAATTCTAAAGATGAAAAGCGAACTGGCGAGGTTATTAATATTACTCTTAAACCAGAACTGATTGATGGTAGAGTTGAAAGGATCGGTGGTAAAAAAAATGAGCAGGAAGACGTAAATATTCAGGATGCAGATATAATAATTTCTGGTGGCAGGGGTTTAAAGAAAGCAGATAATTTTGACCTGATTCGTGAACTAGTTAAACATCTGGATGGAGTTATCGGGGCATCAAGAGACGCGGTGGACAGGGGATGGGTTTCTTATCCCCATCAGGTAGGTTTAAGTGGAAAAACAGTGCTCCCTAAATTATATATAGCAGTAGGTATCTCAGGGGCTATTCAACACCTGGCAGGTATGAAGACAGCAGATAATATTATTGCTATTAATAATGATCCTGAGGCACCGATATTTAAAGTAGCTGATTTTGGGATAGTGGGGGATTTGTTTGAAATTTTACCAATGTTGAATGAACAACTGGCAAAGGAGGCTAAGGTAGATGAAATATAATCCGGTAACAAAGAATATTATTGCTGAATTAATTGCTATTATAGGTAGAAAAAATGTTATTAGTGATAAGGAAAAAATAGAAACCTATTCTCATGATGAAACATCAGCAAAACAATATAGTCATATGCCGGAAGTGGTAGTAACACCTAAAACTACAAAAGAGATAGCAAAAATTGTTAAATTAGCCAATAAGGAATTAATCCCGATTACTCCCAGGGGAGCAGGTAGTGGTCTTTCCGGAGGGGCAATACCTCTATTCGGTGGTATTGTAATTTCAACGGAAATAATGAACCGGGTTTTAGAAATAGATTATAATAATATGATGATGGTTTTGCAACCAGGGGTAGTTACTAATGATATTAATGAAGAGATAGCCGAACATGGATTATTTTTTGCTGGTTATCCTATGAGTGTAGAGACCTGCTATATAGGTGGAAATATTGCCGAAAATGCCGGCGGAGGTAAAGCAGTTAAATATGGGGTTACCGGACGTTATGTTATGGGTTTAGAAGTAGTTACTCCTACCGGAGAGGTTGTAGAATTGGGTGGTAAAAGAGTTAAAGATGTAACCGGTTATGACCTAAAACAATTAATAGTAGGTTCAGAAGGAACTTTAGGTATTGTGACCAAAATAATTATTAAATTATTGCCATTACCGGCTGTCAAGGAAGACCTACTGGTACTATTTACCGATGTCAAATCAGCCATTAATATAGTTCCTGAGATAATGACCGGCGCTCGGATTATACCTACTTCTATTGAGTTTATGGATAAACTTTCAGTCAAAACATCCTGTGAATATTTAAATGAACATTTACCTTATCAACAGGCCGGGGCAATGTTATTAATAGAGGTTGACGGTAATACAGAAGAACAGGTGGAAGCAGATGCAGAGACTATCGGTGAATTATGCTTAAATAAAGGAGCAATTGAGGTCTATGTAGCAGACAACTACACTACTCAGGAAAGGGTCTGGAGCGTACGAAGAAACATAGCCGAGGCCTTTAAGGTAGTTAGTCCTCATCAGAGTTTAGAAGATATTGTAGTTCCCATTGCAGCTATTCCTGATTTGATGCCAGAACTGGAGAGAATTTCTGATAAATATAATATTCAAATTCCCTGTTACGGACATGCCGGTGACGGTAATCTTCATGCTACCCTAGTCAAGAATCCTGAAAGCTCTATGCAAGAATGGTATGAGATCGAGAAAAAAGCCTTAAGAGAGTTATACCAAGCTACCAAAGAGTTAGGTGGTACTATTAGCGGAGAACATGGGATAGGTTTAAAGCGGAAAGCATATATGAAAATTGTAAGTAATCCGGTTGAATTGGAGTTAATGCGCAAGATTAAGAAGGCCTTTGATCCTAATAATATTATGAATCCTGGTAAGATATTTGATATAGATTAATAAAATAAATCAACTAAATAGTGGGGGGGGGAATAAAAATGAAAAGATTGACTCGAAATCATTCAATCTTTGCCATGGATAAACAGAATCAGCCGGTGCTGTATGTCGATTCGGGTGAGAGGTTTATTGTTGAAACAGAGGATTGCTTTTGTCATCAGATT
>Ga0255384_10168_pt1 | contig 10794 bp, 10 predicted proteins | sample ANMaggSeSYBR01F7_FD_182106 | JGI IMG/M metagenome (GOLD analysis project Ga0255384, IMG submission 182106) | Sediment cell enrichment communities from methane seep in Santa Monica Basin, California, United Staets - ANME aggregate JGI... | ecosystem: Environmental > Aquatic > Marine > Cold seeps >... | reverse complement strand
TTTATTCCTTTTCCAGTAAAATTAAAAAGCATTTCAAAACAGTTGAGTTAGTTGGAGGAGCATTGCTGATACTGATCGGCGGCTTGATTCTTACTGATAATTTTCAGAGGATAGTAGGTTATTTTATTAAGTAAGGAATAATTGTCTTTGAAAATTAAAATTGTGCAAAGTTAACAAAGTAATAAAAATAAAGTTAAATATAAATAGAAGGGATTTGAAACAAGTATGAAAATATTTTTTACAAGAAGAAATAAAGTAATGGTTTTAGTAATCTTATTAGTGGTAGTATTTTTTTTCGGACTAAAATCATATTTTAAAATAGACGAACAGAATGTAGAAGCAGTTGAGGAGACCAAGCCATTAACCCTTAACTGGTTATCTTATGATGAGGGATTAGCTCTTGCGGAAAAGGAAAATAAATATGTTTTAATCTATTTTTATACCGATGAATGTAGTTGGTGTAAAAAAATGATTGACCAAACATACTCCAATGAGGAAGTAAAAAAGATACTTTCTGATAAATTTGTAGCTGTTAAAATAGATGCGAGATCGGAAAATAAGGTAATAGAAAAAGGGGAAGAGATTTCCGAAAAAAAATTAGCTATCTTATACCAGGTCAGCGGTTACCCTACTACCTGGTTTATAGAAAATAACCATACCGGGATAGCTCCTTTGCCGGGATATGTTGCTACTGAACAATTTATTCCAGTATTAGATTACATCGGTGAAGGATGGTATAAAAATATTTCTTTTAAGGAATATATGGAAAAAATATAATTGATAGATTATTAATTAAAGATAGTTTCAGTCAATATTAGAGGTCAAGGAATTGTAATAGTGTTTATAATTTGCATTGACCTTTTTTATAAGTAAATAGAAGAAATAAAAAGTAAGATAGTTGGAATAGAAAATGATTAACATAAAAGATAAAATTAATAATATATTAGAAGAGATTAATAAAATTAGCCAGCAGAAAGAGATTGTAGTGGCTTTTTCGGGGGGATTAGATAGCACCGTTGTTTCTGTTTTAGCTATCCAGGCCTTGGGAAGAGAAAAAATTGAAGCGATTACGGTCAGTTTTGGAGAATATAGCTATACTAAAGGGTTAAAAAACATTCAGAATATTAGTAGGGATTTGGATTTAAAATTAAAAATTGTTCAGGGCAAGAAAGAACAAGAGCGAGTTTTAAAAAAAGGGCCCGCCTGCAATAGGTGTACCAGGATAGTTAAATTGGGAAAGGTTAAGAGGGAGGCCCAAGGAAGGCTGGTATTGACCGGTTCAAACCAGAGTGATACCTGGGGGAAGCGGGGCTTAAAACTATATGATGGTTTTTATGCCCCCCTTTTTGAGTTAAACAAGGAGGAAATCCGTAAAATTGCTGATTATTTTGATATAAAAATATTACAGATTGGGGAAAACAAATTTAGAGAAGGTTGCAAGCTAAAACATTTACTTAAACCTTTAGCAACTCCTCGTTATCACGGTCAGGCGGCAGCAGAAGCCAACGAGCTACTATTAAATATTTTAGAAGAAGAAAGGTATGAATCTGTTTTGGCTAATGTGAAAATTATTGGACCCTTGAATAAGAATATAGGATTAGTAAATGTATCTCCTTTGCCTGAAGAAAAATTGAAGAAAAAAATTATTACAGAATTAAAGAAAGTAAAAACTTTGGAAAAAATTAAGTTTTTAGATAAGCCAATTAAATTAATTATTAAAGCCAATAAGGGACAGTTTGATAATCAACATTCCCGATACTGGTTAGAAAAGGGAAGGCTGCAACCAGATTTTTCTGTCCCCATAGAAGTGGAATGGTTATTGACTACTAACAAGAGTTTAGCTACTTTTCAGGTTATTGATTACGAAATAAACGAATAGTATAATTAGTATATGGTATATCGTATGTCGTATATAGCGAAAAACGAAAAGCGCAAAACGCAAAACCATAGCTCAAAATTTAAAATTTAAATATAGAGTATCGTATATTTAGTTTCGTATATCTTATCTCGCATGTTATACAGTAAAAATAAAAAACTAAAGAAGCAAAAACAGAACTTAAAAATTAAAATTTAAGAAAAAGTTTTGAATTTTGAATTATGGTTTTTCGCTTTTCACTTTAAATTTTTAGTTTTAGTGGTGTAGGGATTTGATTTATCAAACCCGCAAAAAATACAGTAAGGAGGGTAAAAAATGTCTAATCAAAATTTATCTGAATTTGATATCCGGGAAGCCATAAAGGATGTAGCGAATTTAATGGGGGTTGCTGCTCGTACAGCACCAAAATCTGCCGGTAAAGACTTTGTAGTAGTTAAAGCAATTTACGGAGAAGACGTAACTAAATTAGCTGACGAGATGATTCATTATGGGGATGAAATGGGTAAAAAAAATTTCGATCGTGATGGGGATAACGTCAAAAGCTCTCTGGCTGTTCTATTAATAGGCCTAAAAGATGCTCAGTCTCTCGGCTTAAATTGTGGTGCCTGTGGGTATGACCGGTGTGCCGATCGAATTCCCCATAAGGGTAGTGAATTTGATGGACCTCAATGTGCTTTCAGGCTCTTAGATATGGGAATTGCTATTGGATCTGCGGTAAAAACCGCCGGAATAATGAATGTAGATAATCGGATAATGTATCGTGCTGGAGCGGTAGCCAAGAAAATGGGTTTGATAGATGCGGATTTTGTAATGGGTATCCCTTTATCGGTGACTGGTAAGAGTATTTTCTTTGACCGATAAACCTAAACTAAAACCAGTGCTAATTAAAATTTAAAAAATTAAAGATAAGTTATTGCGAAAAAAATGCACACTATTTTAATAGCAAAATGAGAAAAATTAACCATTTTTATAAATATAACCGATGCTTGCAAGATTAATATTAAAAAATAATATAAAATATTTTAAGTAAAAGAACTTAGAAAGTCTTTGTAAATAACATTTTTCAGTAAGAATATTTTGTAAAATAAAAAAAATAAAAGCATTTTAAAAAGTTGGCACAGCAATTGCTTCTATTATTGGTTAGAATAAAAAAATCAAAAGGAGGTGAAACAGATGAGAACGAAGCTGATTGTACTAACCTTAGTAGTTGCAATAACTGTAGTATTTTTAGGTTTTGCTCAATCTTCTTATGCTCAGCAGACTACACCCTTGATAAAGCAGAAGATGCAGCAGCAAGCCAGCAATGAATTTAGAGAGATGATGAAGGAGAGGATGAAAAATGGTCCCGCTGCAAAAATGAAAGAGTTAGTCGAGTCTTTAAATTTAACCGAAGAACAAAAAACTGAAATAAAGAAGATAGATTTAAATTTTCAGAAAGAATTACTGGGATTGAGAAATGATGTTGAGATTAGTCAGTTAGAAATTAAAATTTTATTCTTGGAAACAGGGCCTAACTTAGTAAAAATTAGAGCAAAATTGCAAGAAATTGCTGATTTACAAACAGAATTAAAGATGAAAGGAATTGAAGAGTATTTAGCAGTTAAAAGCATATTAACTTCCGAGCAGCAAGAAAAATTACCAGAAGGTGTTCCTTTTCAGATATTTACACTTGGAAAGTTGTCTGGTATGGCTCGAATGCTCGGAAATCTTAATTGGTAAATAAAGGTAAGTATAAACAAGGAGGAAGATTTTTTCTTCCTCTTTGTTTAAAAATATTTATGGAGGTGCAGTAAAAATATGATAAAAATGTATTCACTAAGTGTAAATAAAAAATTTATATTAACCACAATTTTAATCTTATTTCTTTCTTTGATCTGCATACAGAGCATAAGTGCAGAAACTGAACAAACCAAATCTTATTTAACCCTCGAAGCTTTAAGTGATAGTATTGCCAATATTGCAGAAACAGTCGGACCGGCTGTAGTGAATATAGATACAGTGAGAATGGTGACAACACAATTTCCCTCTTTTGAAGATCCTATATTTAAGAGATTTTTTGGACGTGAGTTTGAAGAATTCAGAAGAACAATTCCTCAAAAAGGTACCGGTTCCGGATTTATCATAAATCAAGAGGGATATGTACTTACCAATGAACATGTAGTGCGTAGAGCAGATAAGATAAAAGTTACTCTTTCTGATGGCAGAGAATTTGACGGAGAAGTGATCGGTTCAGATGTAACTTCAGATATGGCTATAGTGAAAATAAAGGCAGACCATTTACCTATCGTTACTTTAGGCAATTCAGATGAATTAAGAGTGGGGGAAATTGTGATAGCTATCGGTAACCCTTATGGGCTCCAACAGACTGTAACTATGGGTGTAGTTAGCGCTAAAGGTCGTTCTATCCCTACTGGAATAGAAGGACATGTTTATAAAAATTTTATTCAAACGGATACAGCTATCAATCCTGGAAATAGCGGTGGTCCATTGCTCAATATAAAGGGAGAAGTTGTGGGAATAAATACCGCCATTATTCCCTATGCTCAGGGTATTGGATTTGCTATTCCCATTAATATGGCTAAAAGAAATATAGATGATCTTATTAATTTAGGCAAAGTAAGAAGATCATGGTTAGGTGTGTATATTCAGGAGGTTAGCCCGGAAATTGCCAAACAGTTTAGCTTGCCAGAAGATGCTAGGGGAGTTTTGGTTGGAGATATAATTAAAGATAGTCCGGCGGAAGAAGCAGGGATAAAAAGAGGAGATATAATTACAAAGGTTAATGGTGAGAAAGTTAATTCTCCGGGAGAACTTCAAGATAAAATAAGAGATGTTGATATTGATGATAAAGCAAATATAGAAATTATGCGGGATGGCAAAGCAATAAGGTTTATAGTAAAAATTGGTGAAATGCCCACCGTGGAAGAAGAAGGTAGTGAATTTCCTAAAGAGAAAGTCTTTTCTGTACAAACCGGATTAAAAGTTGAAGTAGTTACTTCAGAAATTGCTAAAGAATTAGAGTTGCCTTGGCTAAAAGGGCTGGTGATTGCTGAGGTAATTCCAGGGAGTTCAGCAGATGATATGGGCTTACAACCAGGAGATGTAATTTTAGAAGCCAATCGAATAGAAATGTCTTCAGTTAGTGAATGGGAGGAGCTAATTAATAAATTAGAACCGGGAAATACGCTACTATTATTGGTATTCCGTAACCATCATACCTACTATGTTCCGATTAAAGTAGAGAAGATTGACTGAGAAATTAGCGATTCCGTATCGCGTATCGAGTTAGGAATATAGCATAGTAATAAAGACTTAGTAAGGAAAGAGAACAAAATCAAGCGTACGGGCAGACCTTGTGTCTGCCCGTAACTTTATATTTATGTGTTCGATAGGGTAAACTTTAATGAGATAGTTAGATAGGAAAAAGAAAGCTACTTTTTCTATCTTTTCTTTCTCTTTCTTAACTCGATACTATATACTTGATACTCGATACTGTTTTCCAGCTTTTTTAAAAATAATTTTAAAATATGGTAAAATATTAGAAATATTTAAAGGATGAGATGGTATATAAAATTGAAAAAAGATAAGAATTATAAGTTATCTACCCTTTTTCGAGAAAGAAACATAGTATTTGCTTTAATTATTATCTTGCTTCTTACCCTGTTACTGGGTTCTTTAACCTATAAGGAAGTACAAAGAGAAAGATATTATTTGTGGGAATTAGCCCGCTCGGAAGGATTGAACATTGCCTTTTCTATCCAGACTCTTGGCCCCCGGTTTATCTTAAATGAAAATGCTTTAAAAGATATTTTAGTGCTTTTAAAAAAAGAAGGGGTAAGTTATATTGATATTTGTAATGATAAAGGGATAATATTATTCAGCACTGAAAAAGAGAGATGGAAAAACACTATAAAAATACTTAATCCGGGTAAAGTAAATTTCGCAAATACTCAAGATAAAAAGGGTGAAAGAATACTTCAAGTAATAAAACCATTCAATCTTGATATTGATAAACAGTTGGATATCTGGAAGATATTACCAATTAGAAATAGTTATTTAATAGTAGGAGTAAATTTAGAAGGATATTATAGTCGATTGAACCAGACCAGAAGGAGAATAATTTTAAATTACAGCATTATAATGGCCCTCGTGTTATTTGGGATTTATGTGATTTTTAAATTACAGGAAACCTATATCGTAAAAAAGACTTTAAATGAAATGAAAGACTATACTGCAAAACTACTGGAAACTATGGATAATGCGGTAATTTCGGTAGATAATAAAGGCAATATTAAAACTTTTAACCGTAAGAGTGAAGAAATTTTTGGTAAGAAGAGAGAAGAAGCATTAAACAAATATTGCCAGGAAGTGTTAAATTGAAAAGTGATTAAAGAAAAAAATATTAGACATTAATACTTCATTTTTAACAGAAGAATCCGGAGAGATAACCGGTGTGGTAGCAGTAATCAGAGATGTAACCGAGATCAAGGATTTAAATGAAGAGGTGGCAAGGCATAAAAGATTAGCTGCTCTGGGTAAATTATCTGCCGGGATTGCCCATGAAATCAGGAATCCTTTAAGTTCAATCAGAGGATTAGCCCAGTTTGTTTATAATTCATTCTCCAGTACCGATGAAAGAAAAGAAGACTTAAATACTATTATTCAGGAAGTAGATAGATTAAATAAATTAGTGGTTCAGGTTTTAGATTTCGCCAAATTGAAAAAACCAAACTTAACCCGTTTTTCTTTAAATGATTTAATAAGAAAGATTGCTGAATTATTTAAATTAGAGATAAAAGATAAGCAGATTAAATTTAGCCTGGAACTTTCCCCGGATATTTCTCAAATTCAGGCTGATGAAGACCAGGTAAGGCAGATTTTAATGAATGTAATTATTAATGCCATTCAGGCTATCTCCAAGGAAGGGGAAATTAAAATTAAAACTGAAAAAGCTCTTTTAAAAGGAGAATCAGCTATAAAATTAATTATTGAAGATAGCGGGGTTGGTATTCCTGAAAGAGATTTTACCCAAATATTTGATCCTTTCTTTTCTACCAAAGAGAAGGGTTCCGGATTAGGTCTTTCTATAGCATACAAGCTTATAGAGGCTCATCAGGGAGAGATTAAAGTTGAATCCAAAGAAGGGGAAGGAACAAAGTTTGTTATTTTTCTACCTCAAAAAGGAGGGAAGTAATTTTGCGAAAAATATTAGTAATCGATGATGAACAAAATATAAGAAAAATGTTAATCCGGGTATTATCTCCGGAGGGATTTATAATTAAAGAAGCTGACAATGGCTTAGAGGCACTGAAGAGATTCCAGGAAGAAAATTACAGTTTGGTATTATTAGATCTTAAAATGCCCGGTTTAAATGGTATAGAAACCTTGAAGAAGATAAGAGAAAATGATTTAAATCTACCGGTTATTATGATGTCTGCTTATGGCAGTATTCCCGAAGCTGTGGAAGCAATGAAGTTAGGGGCTTTGGATTATTTAATAAAACCTTTCGATATCGAAGAACTAAAAATTATAATTAAAAGAGTAATTAAGCAATATGAATTAGAAGTGGAAAACATCTACTATCGAGAGGAAGAAGAGAAGAGATTCAATTTTGACGAAATTATAGGAAAGAGTAATTCTATAAATAAAGTTTTAGAAATGGTGAGAAACGTATCTCCCACTACTGCTACTGTGCTCATTACCGGCGAAAGTGGTACTGGGAAAGAGTTGATAGCCCGAGCAATACACAAAAACAGTCTGCGTAAAAATGGCCCATTTGTAGTGGTAAATTGCGTAGCCTTTTCTCCAAATCTCCTGGAGAGCGAACTCTTTGGACATGAAAAAGGTTCTTTTACCGGAGCTATTGCCAGGAGAATAGGTCGTTTCGAAATGGCAAACGGCGGAACTATTTTTTTAGATGAAATAGGAGAAATAGACCCCTCTATGCAAACAAAATTACTTAGAGTTTTACAGGAAAGGGAATTTGAAAGGGTAGGAAGTTCAAGGAGTATTAAAGTTGATGTAAGAATATTATCAGCTACCAATAAAGATTTAAAAAAAGAAGTAGAAGAAAGAAGGTTTAGAGAGGATTTGTTTTATCGACTAAATGTTTTTAATGTAGATGTTCCTCTTTTAAGGGAAAGAAAAGAAGACATACCTCTAATTACGGAGTACCTTATCGGTAAATATAATAAAATATTAAATAAGAGAGTAAAAAGAGTGTCTGTAAAAGCTATGGAATTACTACTGGATTATGGCTATCCCGGCAATATAAGAGAGTTGGAAAATATTATTGAACGAAGTATGATTATGGCAAAAGATGAAATAATCGATGAAAAATATTTTAATTTTATACACAAAGAAACACACCTTGAAAAAAAAGGGACTTTGAAAGAAGCAGAAAAAGGACTAATTATAAAATATTTAATTCAAAACAAGGGAAATCGCACTAAAACCGCAGAGATTTTAGGTATAAGTCGTAGGAGCTTGCAGAACAAAATTAAAGAATTCCAAATAAATTTGTAAGTCAAAAAGTTTCCCAAAGGTACCAGGCACCTTTGGGAAACTTTTTGACTTGACATATCTATTAAAGTAGCTTAAACTGTGGGCGTAAAGAATACTTCTTTGCCAGAGAGCTTGTATCTTGTATAAGAGCAAGACCAGGAGAGTAGATAAAATTAATAGTATTTCGGCTAGTATCTTATAACGGAACTAGAACGGAGGTGAAAAAAATGAATAGAGATTCTGCTTTTTCGGGATTTAAGCTTACTACCCGGCAACTGGCTATATCCGGTATGCTGGGGGCAATTGCTATCATCTTGGGAGTAACCAGGTTAGGGTTTATCCCTGTTCCCACTCCAGCCGGTCATGCTACTATTATGCACATTCCAGCTATTTTAGGTGGGATACTCGAAGGTCCGATAGTAGGTGCATTAGTAGGATTAATCTTCGGAGTTTATAGTTTTTTAAATGCCACTAACCCTATATTTGCCGACCCTCTAATCGCCATTTTACCCAGAATATTTATCGGAGTAGCCGCTTATTATTCTTACAAATATTTCTGGAAGAATAGTGCTATTGCAGCGGCCTTAGGAACTCTCACTAACACCATTGGAGTTTTGGGATTAGCTACCTTAAGGGGATATCTTCCGATAAAAGTAAGTGCCAGTATTGCAGTAGTACATGGTACTCCGGAAGTGGTAGTAGCAGTATTATTGGTATTTATATTAGTCAAAGCTCTAAAAAGAGCAGGTTATTAGAAAAGTTATATAGTAGGGAAAAATAAGATTTTTTCTACTCTTTTCACTTTCCTGCTTCCGACTGCTTGTGCAGCAGGTAGGGCAGACAGGCGGGGATGACAAATGCATACAATTTAGGGGGGGATATGATGATTTTAGTAATTGATGTAGGAAATACCCATACGGTAATAGGGGTGTACAAAGAAGAGAAATTGCTAGGTCATTGGAGAATTTCTACTGATCTGGATAAGACAGAGGATGAGTATGGAATGTTAGTTAAGAATTTGCTTTCTGATTCTAATTTATCTTTTTTAGATATTAAATCAGTAGTTATTTCCTGTGTTATTCCTCCAGTAACCTGGATATTAAAAAAAATGTCAGTGGATTATTTTAAAGTGTCTCCTATTATTGTGGGGCCAGGAACGAAGACCGAAATTTATATTAAAACAGATAATCCCAAGGAAGTGGGGGCAGATAGGATTGTTAATGCTATTGCTGCTTATAAATTATACGGAGGACCGGTAATAATTGTAGATTTTGGAACAGCCACTACATTTTGTGCAGTTAATAAAGAGGGAGTTTATTTGGGTGGGTCTATTACTCCTGGAATAGAAATTTCAGCAGAAGCCCTGTTTGAAAAGACAGCCAAACTACCCAAAATAGAATTTATAAAACCCAAACATTCTATAGGTAGTAATACTATTACTGCAATGCAGTCAGGAATGTTTTTTGGTTATTTAGGATTAACTAATGAATTAATTAGACGATTTAAGAGAGAGTTAGGAGAAGATTCTGTAGTAGTAGCTACCGGTGGTCAAGCTGAATTAATGGGAAATGAAAGTAAACTAATCGATAAAATTAATCCTTTTTTAACCTTGCAGGGATTACGTATGATTTATGAGATGAATAAGTGAATTAACATAGCGTATAGCGTACAGCGTTTAGCGTATAGGTGCGGGAAATAAGTGTAAGAAAAATACAAAATACAAGAAATATAAGTCGTTAGTATTAAATGCAGGTTTTCAGTTATCATTATACAGCTAAAAATTTAAAGCGAAAAGCGAAAAACCATAATTCAAAATTCAAAACTTTTTCTCTCAATACTAAATTTTAAATTTTAAGCTATGGCTTTAAGTTTTGCGCTTTGCGCTTTTCGTTTGGTCACTATATACTATTCACTAACGACTAACGACTATATGATTTCCATACTAATATCCAACGACTTTACCGAATGGGTAAGGACGCCAATAGAAATTAAATCTACCCCCGTTTGAGCAATTTTCCGCACTTTTTCCAAAGTAACTCCGCCTGAAGCCTCAATTAAGGCTTTACCTTTAACCGTTTTTACTGCTTTTTTCATAGTATTTAAATCCATATTATCCAGCATAATGATATCAACTTTCATCTCTAAAGCTTCTTGGAGCTGAGATAAATTTTCTACTTCGACTTCAACCTTTACTGTATGAGAGATTTGTTTTCGGACAGAATTTACTGCTGATTTAATTCCTCCAGCTACTGCTATATGATTATCCTTAATTAATACAGCATCATATAATCCGAAGCGGTGATTATATCCTCCACCCATGCGGACAGCATATTTTTCTAATATCCTTAATCCGGGAGTAGTTTTACGTGTATCCAATATTCGAACCGGGGAATCTTTTACTTCCTGACAGAATT
>Ga0255384_10167_pt1 | contig 10826 bp, 10 predicted proteins | sample ANMaggSeSYBR01F7_FD_182106 | JGI IMG/M metagenome (GOLD analysis project Ga0255384, IMG submission 182106) | Sediment cell enrichment communities from methane seep in Santa Monica Basin, California, United Staets - ANME aggregate JGI... | ecosystem: Environmental > Aquatic > Marine > Cold seeps >... | reverse complement strand
TTGTTGAAGCGGGAGAGAGGAGCGGTGCCCTGATAACCGCTCACCAGGCTGTAGACCAGAATCGTGAAGTCTTTGCGGTGCCCGGAAGCATTTTCTCTTCTCAGAGCAAGGGCTCCAATCACCTGATTCAATCGGGTGAAGCAAAACTGGTGACCTGTCCGGCGGATGTGCTGGAAGAACTCGACGTGGCTTCACGCATAGCCTCGCCGGTACAGTCAGCGCTCGCCCAGGCGGACTCGGTTCAGATGAGGTTGCTGGCCGAGATGGGTGCAACACCTGTACACTCCGACGAGTTGGGCCGTCAACTCGGGCTGCCCAGTCACGATGTGTCCGCAGCGCTTGCGTTGTTGGAACTTCAGGGTGTTGTGTGTAATGTTGGTAATATGCAGTACATCGTCTCACGACGGTGGAGGACAGGATAGAGTTGAACAAGGGACTCGTTATTGTTGAATCGCCCGCCAAGGCGCGAACTATCGGAAGAATACTCGGAAGCAAGTACTCGGTACTTGCTTCAATGGGGCATATCAGAGACCTGCCGAAGAGCACCCTTGGCGTAGATGTTGAGAACTCGTTTGAACCAAAATATGTGGTACCCAGTGCCAAGTCAAAAGTCGTCTCTCAGATAAAGGTGGCTGCGGCGAAGGCTGATTCCATATTCCTCGCCACTGACCCTGACAGAGAGGGAGAGGCCATATCATGGCACCTGGTGAGTGCAGCCAAGCTGGATGGCAAGGACCGCGTATTGCGGCGGGTCGTGTTCCACGAAATCACGGCCGATGCCATCAAGAAGGCGTTCAAGAACACACGCGAGATAGACATGAATCTCGTAGATGCGCAGCAGGCACGAAGAGTGCTCGACCGACTTGTCGGCTACAAGCTGAGTCCTTTGCTCTGGAAGAAAGTCCAGAGAGGTCTTTCAGCGGGCCGGGTGCAGTCGGTCACCGTGCGAATGGTTGTTGACAGGGAGAGAGAAAGAGAGGCATTCAAGGCTGAGGAGTACTGGGTGTTGCAGGTGAAGCTGGGACGAACAGCAGAGGATAAGGAATCCTTCTGGGCGAGGGTAGTGAAACTACGAAATGGGAAGAAGCTTCCCGTTCCCAGCGAAGCGATTGCCGTCGATACGATGGAACAGCTTCTGAAGGCGGCTTACTCTGTTGACAAGGTAACCAGTCGTGAAGCTCAGCGAAGGCCGACAGCTCCCTTCACGACCAGCACATTGCAGCAAGAGGCTTCGCGGCGACTGCGATTCTCTGCAAGCCAGACGATGGTTATTGCACAACAATTGTATGAAGGTGTGGCACTGGGAGATGGTGAGGCTACCGGTCTCATTACGTATATGAGAACTGACTCGCCCAGGATGAGCCCCGGCGCAGTGTCTGAGATACGTGACTACGTAACGGCAACCTACGGTGAGAACTACATTCCAGCGAAATCATACCGCTATGCAAGCAAAGGCAAGTTCGCCCAGGAAGCGCACGAATGTATACGTCCAACGAGTGCCGTGCGCACACCGGAGAGCATGAAAGCATTTCTGGACAGTAGACAGATGAGGCTGTATCGCCTTATCTGGCAGCGCGCAGTGGCCAGCCAGATGGCGCCTTCCATCTATGACAATACCGCTCTGGTTATCGAGGCGGCGACCAGTGATGATGGTGGCTTCCTGCTTGAAGCTGCCGCGTCCAAGCTGAAGTTCCCGGGCTTCGCTGTGCTCTACAGCGAGAAGAGTGATGAATCGTCGGATGAAGAAGAAAGCTCACAGCTACCGGACGTGAAGGTGGGCGAGAAACTCGCCTATGTCGATTCCAGCACGGAGCAGAAATTCACTCAGCCGCCCCCACGGTACACGGAGGCCAGTCTCGTTCGCACTCTTGAACAGATGGGAATAGGACGGCCGAGCACCTATGCCCCCACTCTCTCGGTGATTCAACTAAGGGACTATGTTGCCAAAGAGGCCGGTCGCTTCTACCCCACCCGATTGGGGACTGGTGTCAGTGACCTCCTGAGCGAGCATTTCCCCAAGGTTGTGGATGTTGGATTCACAGCGCAGATGGAATCCCAGCTTGACGAAATCGCGCAGGGCGACAGAGATTGGGTTTCCGTCGTCAAAGAGTTCTACCTGCCATTTGCCGTCATACTCGATGGAGCGGAGGAGCGCATCGCTCGGGTCGATGTAACCGAGCCAACTGATGAAGTGTGCCCCAACTGTGGCAAGCCGATGATAATGAGGAGCGGCAGGTTCGGGAGGTTCCTTGCCTGCACGGGCTACCCGGAATGCAAAACGACGAAGCCGTTGGTGAAGAGTACGGGCGCGAAATGCCCTGAGTGCGGCTCGGATATCGTGCAGAAGCGTTCGAAGAAGGGCAAGACCTTCTACGGGTGCAGCGGTTATCCCAACTGCAAGTTTGCGACGAGCAGACGTCCTGTGGCCAAGGCCTGCCCTGAATGTGGCAAACTGCTTGTCGAACAGGGGAGAGGGAAGGCAAAGTGTCTGAGTTGCAACACCGTGGTTTCCGCGGATTCAGAAAGTGAAAAGGATGGGACTTCTGACGAATAGCGCAAGTGGCTCAAGTTCTTTGGACCGGATGCGGGTCTTGAGGGCTTCGTTGAAAGAACAGAAGCTGGATTGTCTACTTGTATCCTCGCGAGAGAATGTCCGCTATCTCCTCGGGTTCACAGGCTCCTCCGGTTGGGCTGTAGTATCCGGGGATGACGTTGTCCTGGGAACAGACTCCAGATATGTGGAGCAGGCAGAGGCTCAACTGCAGTCAGGCAAAGTGAACCCGGCAGACCGGGGCCTCGTTGATTTCGCGACACGGCACATCTCAGGGAAGGGTTTCCGGAAGGTTGGAATTGAAGCCGACATACTCTCTTTCGCGAGCGTTCGGTCGGTTGAGTCCAGTCTTCAACAAGCCGCCCACGGGTGTGAGGTGATTCCCGCGGGTGGGATGGTGGAAGCGCTTCGCATGGTGAAGGATGAAGCGGAAGTGACTCTTATCAGGCAGGCCGCTGCCCTTGCAGACCGGGTCTTCACGCACATTCACTCGATTATTCGAGTGGGTATGACTGAAAAAGAGCTTGCGTGGAGCATCGAACGGTGGCTCCGCGAGCATGGCAGTGGCGCAGTACCGTTCAGCATCATCGTTGCCTCCGGACCGAATTCAGCGCTTCCTCACGCGGAGCCGGGCGACAGGCCTTTCGGCAAGGGAGAGCCAGTCGTCATGGATCTTGGAGCAACGGTTGAAGGGTACTGCAGCGACATGACGCGCACCGTGTTTCTTGGTGAATTGGACGAAAGGTTTGCCAACGTCTATGGCACAGTACTTGAGGCGCAACAGAAAGCGATTGAAAATATCAAGGCGGAGATGCCCGCGTCAGAAGCTGATGAGCTTGCGAGAAGCGTGATTCGGCACGCAGGGTTCGAGACCGCTTTTGGCCATGGATTGGGCCACGGTGTTGGATTGCAGATTCACGAAAGGCCCACCGTCAGTGCAAGGTCGGCTGACGTGCTTCTGAATGGCATGGTGTTCACGGTGGAACCGGGCATTTACCTCCCCGAGTGGGGGGGTGTTAGAATTGAAGACACTGTCGTATTGCGTGACGGCATGGCGGAGCGTCTGACGCTTTCAGATAAGGCGAACCCCGTCATACAATTGCGGTAGGTGGATTGGGAATTCCAGTCTGCGCGAGTGCAGACTGCAGGTAGGGTGACGGGGCTCGCTTGGAGCACGGTCATCGCCATTGAGTATTGAAAGGAGTCGCACATGATTGACGCAGGACAACTGCGCAAAGGTATTGCCATCGAACTTGAGGGCAAGATCTACCAGGTGGTTGAGTACACTCATATCAAGATAGGCCGTGGGTCCGCACAGGTAAAGCTCCGGCTTCGTGATGCACGCGGTGGTGGAGTGATTGAGCGGGCATTCCAGGCGACCGAGCGCTTTGAGCCGGCGTTTCTGGAGCGGCGCGAGGTTCAGTTTCTGTATTCCGATGGTGATATCTACCACTTCATGGATGATGAGTCTTTCGAGCAGATAGAGTTGACTGCCGAGAGGCTTGGCGACAACGTGAAGTATCTCAAAGATGGACTGTCACTGGCGCTTCTTGTCCATAATAGCGATATTGTCAGCGTGGAACTGCCGGTTGCCGTTGAATTGGAAGTCGTGGAGACGGAACCCGGCTTCAAAGGAAACACTGCTACCGGAGGCACCAAGCCCGCGACACTTGAAAGCGGGGTAGTGGTCAATGTGCCGCTATTCATGTCGGTTGGAGACGTGGTCAAGGTAGACACCCGGACCGGGCAGTATCTTGAGAAGGCTTCTTGACGAAAGCTGACCTGCACGTACATACCTGCTATTCGCACGATAGCAATACGTCGCTTGCAGAGGTAGCTGAAAGTTGCAGGCAGGCAGGTATCAATTGCGTTGCAGTCACTGACCACAATTGCATAGAAGGGGCACTACGCCTGCGCGATCTGAATCTGCTTCAGGTGATTGTTGGAGAAGAAATCTACACCTCAGATGGAGAGCTCATCGGGCTCTTTCTGGAACATCCGATTCCCCGTGGCTTGTCTCCGCTGGAGACGATTCAACGCGTACGGGAACAGGGAGGGCTGGTTTGCATCCCGCACCCTCTTGGTAGAAGACCGTTTCCCTCCGGCAATTCCCTGGGGACGATTACCGCAGGGAGATACACGCCATCGAGAGCGGTTCTCTCCCGCAATGCGCTCTTGACGACTGAGGTACTGGAACAGGTTGATATGATGGAGGTGATGAATGCACGAACCATTTTCAGAAACAACCGGATTGCCTGCGGGCAGCTCGCGTCGATGTGCGATCTGGTATCAAGCGCAGGTAGCGATGCACACACGGCAGGTGAAATAGGACGCAGTAGTGCTCGGATTGCCGATTTCTCAGATGGCCAGGGGTTTCTTGCTGCTATGCAACATGCGGAACTGTCAGGCGTGCGGTCGAGCATATTCGTTCACCTCGCCAGTACGTATGCGAAGCTGGGGAAAAGATCATGCTGAAGCTAGGATGGATGTCAACCGGACGTGGTGAAACCTCTCTCAATCTGCTGAGGGTTGTATGCAAGGACATAGAACAAGGCAAGCTTGATGCACGCATCTCCTTTGTGCTCTGCAACAGGGAATCGGGTGAAGCTGCCCAGACTGACCGTTTCTTGGGCTATGTCCGCTCGCAGGGTCTGTCCCTCGTCTCGGAATCATCCAGTGGATACCGGGCGGAGAATCCGGGGCCTGACTGGCGCGTGGGGTTCGACCGGATGCTTGCCAGTCGCATAGAGCAGTTTGACGTGGACCTGTTCTTCATGGCGGGCTACATGCTCATCGTGAGCGATTTCTTGTGCACACGATACACGATGCTGAATCTTCATCCTGCGCTTCCGGACGGACCGAAGGGCACGTGGCGGGATGTCATGATGGAGCTTGCCCGGACAAATGCTGCGCGAACAGGCGCCATGGTACATCTTGTGACTCCTGACCTGGACCGTGGCCCGACGGCCTCGTACTTCTCATTCTCACTTGAGAGTGAACCATTCGCCTCGCTTCGGAAGAGTGGTGATGTTGGTGCACTTGCAGAGAGGATACGGGCGCACGAAGTGCGCCGGGAGTTTCCGCTGATTATCACCACGCTTCGCGCACTGGCCGCTGGTGACATCGTCATCTCGGAGCGACGCGCCTACGATGACGGCGGCAGAGTTCTCGATGGCGGACGAGACCTGTCGATGGAAGTCGAGCGCGTGATTGCTGCGGAACGCACACCGGGAACGTAGCGTACCGTGCCTGCCCAGCGACTAAACTAGCCTGACCGGCGCAAGCGCCGAACCGTAGCGGCTCCCCCTCCTTCTGAGGGCAATCTCGCCCAACTGACTTCGTCATGGTTATTGTGAGCAGCACTCTGCATGAGCAATGCGCGCACGGGTACCCTGTGGTTGAAGAAACGTCGTACTGTCGCTACGACCACATACTACCTGGCGTTGTCGTATCAGTTCTGATGTGCTGTGGATAGCGGAGAGAGCACAGCAGCAACCAGTGCCGACGCAGCCGATTGTGGACGGACGATTCAATTACGAGTTGGGGCCACTCACCGGGTTGGCAAAGGGAACTGAAGACATGTGCAGCGATAATAGAGCAGGGCGCGAACCGTTCCACATCTTTGTGGCCGCAAGTCCGCGCCCTGTAGTGTGAATCTGCCTAGGGGACGATTGCGGTACCAGGATTGAGGATATTGTTCGGGTCGAAAGACTTCTTAATATCGCGCATGATCTGTTTCTGCCGCTCGTCCGTGTAGCGGTCGAGCATGCGGATACCTTTCTTGCCTATCCCATGCTCGGCAGTAATCGTTCCACCCATCTTCATAGCAAGGTCGTAGATGTCATCCTTGATGTCACTGAGGATGCCCATGTCGGCGATTTCCTGCTTGAGGATGTGGTGGAAGTTGCCGTCTGCAACGTGTCCCACGACTGGAATCTTGACGCCGTACTTCTCCGCAATCTTGTCCACCTCATTCATGAAGACGGCAACGTCGCCCGGTGGCACTGCAGTATCAAGTGAATCAGCATTCGGTGAGACCGCTGATTGCACTTCACTGCGAATCTTGAGAATGTCCGACTGCTCTTCGCGGCGTTCAGCAATCAGAGTATCGATTGCGTTGTGGTTCTGGCAGACCTCGACCACCTTTTCGGCCTGAGAGAAGACTTCGTCTTCATTGGCACCTGTGATGATGACGATGAGGTAAGCAGTCCCTTTCTGTGCGGGCCATTTCATCCCAAGGTAATTTGCCGTAAGGTCTGCAATCTCCTTGTCCATGAACTCGATTGCAAGTGGGATGATTCCTGCCTGCAGGATCGCCGGAACAGAGTTCACGGCTTCAGTACGGTCCGCAAAAGAGACAACCATGGTTGCGGTCCCGGGGAAGCGTGGATAGAGACGAAGGGTCACTTTTGTGACTATTCCGAGTATGCCCTCACTGTCTACCATCAGGTGCAGAAGTGGAAGACCGGAGTTGTTCTTGAGCAGCTTGCCGCCCATCGTAACTATCTCTCCGGTGGGTAGCACGACCTCGAGGCCCTTCACGTAGTTCCGCATTACGCCGAACTTGACGGCCCGCGCGCCACCCGCGTTGCATACCACAAGCCCACCGAGTTGAGCGCCCTCATCACCGGGGTGTGGAGGGAAGGACATGTTCTGTGCGTCCGCCGCCTCCAGGAGTTGACCGAGAGTAACGCCGGCTTCTGCAACGGCCATCAGACTGTTCGTATCGATCTCCTCAATCTTGTCGAACCTCTCCATGGAAACGACAATCCCATCCAGCGTCGGAATGGCGGCGCCGGCCATGCCGGTTCCACCACCTCGAACGTACACGGGTGTCTTTTCCCGATTGGCGAGCTTCATGATGGAGGATATCTCCTCGGCTGTCGTCGGCTTGACGACAATGATGTTTTCGGCGGCCTTGGGCATCATCGCCGGAGGTGTTGCGTCAACTTTGTACGATTCGGTCTGCTCCTTGCCGGTGACCACCCAGTCACTGCCGACAATCTTAACGAGGTCTTCTGCGGAAACCATAGTACTAGCTCCTTCGTTGCGCTTCAGATGTCAGCTTGGGCACCACTTCGTAGAGGTCGCCAACAATTCCGTAGTCCGCAACCTTGAATATCGGGGCCGACGGGTCAGCGTTGACAGCTACGATTACATCTGAATCGCGCATGCCAGCCAGATGTTGAGGACTCCCTGAGACACCGACGGCTACGTACAACTTCGGTTGGACGGTATTCCCGCTGAATCCAACCTGGTGCTGTTTGCCCATCCATGCGTCATCAACGATAGGGCGGGTACAACCTACTGTGCCACCCAGTGCCTTGGCGAGGTCTTCCAGAAGTGCGAAATCACCGGCGCTCTTCAAACCACGGCCGCCACAGACAACGACTTCTGCTTCGGCGATATTGACGTCGCCAGAGCTGGTCTTGTCGATAATCTTGAGCAGCGATTCGACAATCTCTGCATCCTTTCGGACTATCTCTCCCGTTTTTGACTCGTCGCGCGCGAGCTTCTGCATCACCTTGTAGCGCACGGTCGCCATCTGTGGGCGAGTTGTGGTTCGAATATGGGCGAAGATGTTGCCGCTGAATGCGGGACGAATCTGGATAAGATTCCCTTCATCTCCAACCTCAAGTGCAGTGCAGTCGGCCGTAAGACCCGTCGCGAGAGCCGCTGCAACACGAGGCCCTAGAGAGCGGCCAAGATGAGTTGCACCAACCAGGACTGTCTCCGGCTTGACTTCGTTCACGAGGCGCACGAGATTGTGCTTGTAGTTGAGCAAGTCGAAATCCGCGAGTGCGGGATGGTCGATGTAGTAGACCTTCTTTGCACCGTAGTAGAAAAGTTCGTTGATCTGGTCATCCATGTTGCTGCCGAGCAGCACACTGGAGACTTCAATTCCGAGCTTCTGAGCGATTTCGGTTCCTTTTCCAAGTAGCTCGTAGGAGACGGGATGAATCCGGCCTTCGGTTTGCTCTGCGAAAACCATCAATCCTTTGTATTCGTTCATTTTGAACTCCCGAACAGGCCGAGTGCCTGAAGAGCATCGGCGACTTTGGTGGTTGCTTCATCAAGATTGCCGCGGAACATCTCACCCTTCCTGCCTTCCTCTGAAGGAATGATGACCTTGTTGAGTCTGGTAGGTGAGCCTTTGAGGCCGAGATTCGCGGGGTCAGCGACGTCAGCGATATCAGCCGCAGTCCACTTCTCTATCTCCGCCTTGCGTGCCTTCATCTTGTCAGCGAAGCTTGGAAGGCGAGGAACATTGATGTCCTTGGTGACTGTGATGAGCGCTGGCAGCGGTGATTCGATACCGTAGCTGGCGCTCTCCATCTCACATGTGACTGTAATGGCTTTCTCATCCGCCTTTCGTATGGCGGAGACATAGGCGACATGCGGTATGTTCAACCATTCCGCTATCTCTGGGCCTACCTGGCCGGTGTCGCCATCTACCGTTTTTTCTCCACAGATGATGAGGTCATAGTCGCCGAGTTTCTTGATAGCACTGGCCAGTGTGTAGGAAGTTGCCCAGGTATCCGCGCCGGCAAATGCTTTGTCAGCAAGAAGGACACCTCTGTCTGCGCCTCGTGCCAGACTGTCTCTGACCGAGGCTTCTGCCTGGCCAGGCCCCATACTGATGGTGGTCACTGTGCCACCGAGCGTCTCTTTCAACTGGACCGCAGCCTCAAGAGCATTCAGGTCGAACGGGTTTATCTCTCCGGACGCGGAGCTTCTGTCAATTCTGCCCGCCTCAGTGTCGAACTTGACACGTTCCATGTCGGGCACTTGTTTGATGGGGACGATGATGTGTGCCATTGGGTTTCCTCCGTGAAAGTAGCGATAGGTTGCCAGTTTTTTCGTTGGCCCTCCCCAAGGCCTCCTTTGTGCGCCGGCGCAAAATCAAGAATGAAGAAGGACCGACCTTGCACGATACACAAGTTCGGCCGAAATGTTGGCAGAAACAGAAGTCGGGAGCGATGGTATGTTGTGATACATATGCTTCCGCCATAGCACTTTGGAATAATACCATAGTTCCCCCCCGCATTTGTAGAGGTCGAATCTGGAAGAAATAGTCGTGGAATAGAGATGGTGTCCTGGAACCGTGCAAAGAAGTGCATTACCTGTGGGAGCCTGAGCGGAGTAACTCCAAGGCAAAGGGTAGTGCAACAGGACTGGAACTGATGGACTGGCGACCATAGGGCACCCGCGTGTATCTACAATCCCAGTTGGGCACTCCGATTCGGCCTTTTGGAGCATGAACAAACGCCGTCTTGGCAGGGCTGTCATATGCATGCAGCGGGGAGGGGAGGTACAAGTCGCAAACGCGGGATGCCCCGGTCGTTTCCTCAGCCAGGGGTACTAGTCGCGGCGGCCGGTGTTCTTGATGAGCCAGACCAGTACGATACCGCCAAAAATGGCGAGAAAGATGACGGTGGCGAGTCCCAAAGGACCCAGCCCCCCGAACGACTCGGGGGCGGTTGGGGGCAGTGCGTGTGTCTCACCCAATGGTAGATGGGCTATGTTCATTTCTTTGCCGGTTTCGTCAGGATGTCGTCAATGAGTCCGTACTCTTTCGCCTGCTCAGGGTCAAGGTAGAAATCACGGTCGATATCGTGAGAAATCTTGTCGATGCTTTGTCCAGTCTGCAGCGCCAGGATATCGCGAATCTTCTCCTGCATCCGCATTATCTCGCGGGCAGCAATCTGGATATCCGAGGCTTGTCCCTGCGCGCCTCCGAGAGCCTGGTGCAGGTGGATTGTCGCATTGGGCAGCGCGTAGCGTTTTCCCTTGGTGCCGGAGCACAGCAAAACTGTGGCCATACTGGCTGCAAGTCCAACGCAAATGGTGGACACAGGGGCTCTCAATAACTGAATCGTGTCGTAGATGGCAAGACCTGCACTGATGACACCACCCGGTGAATGAATGTACAAGCTGATGTCCTTATCAGGGTCCTCGCGGTCGAGGTACAAGAGTTGCGCCACAATCAGATTGGCTACCTGATCGTTGATGGCGCTGCCAAGAAATATGATTCTCTCCCGCAACAGAAGAGAGTAGATGTCGTATGCCCTCTCTCCTCGTGCGCTCGTCTCTGTCACGGTGGGGACGATAATCTGACCGAAACTATCCATTGTTCTCACCTTCCTCCGGCGTGTCCTTCTCTGCTGACGAAGGAGTTTCGCTCGATTCCTCATCGGCTGTCACAATCTCGACCAGTCGGTCAAGAGTCTGGTTGGTGCGCAAACGGTTGGCAAGCGACTCTCTCATCTCAGGC
>Ga0255384_10166_pt1 | contig 10873 bp, 7 predicted proteins | sample ANMaggSeSYBR01F7_FD_182106 | JGI IMG/M metagenome (GOLD analysis project Ga0255384, IMG submission 182106) | Sediment cell enrichment communities from methane seep in Santa Monica Basin, California, United Staets - ANME aggregate JGI... | ecosystem: Environmental > Aquatic > Marine > Cold seeps >... | reverse complement strand
CGCGGCGAATCGCTTCCTCGAACCGCCGGCAATGTTCCTCGACCGACTCCGCAGTAACGGCGCCGTCGAGAATGTGAATGTTCTCGCGAGGGATGTTTACATGATCGAAAAACATCTCATACATCCAGCGATGATAGCTTTGAAGCTGGTCGGACTTCAGGCCGTAGTATTCATCCAGGTTGAATGTAACAACCCTGGAAAAGTCCAGTCCTTCATCGAGATGCAGACGAATCAGTTCGCGATAGACCGCCACCGGCGTCGAACCGGTCGCCAGCCCAAGAACCGCCTGGCGGCCGAACGAATTCCGTTCCCGAATTGTGTTGGCAATTATCTGTGCAACGTGCCGACCGACGTCCGTATTCGACTCGAACACGTAGCATGGGACTTGTGTGCTGGGGATAAGTTGTGTTGTGTAAGACATGGCAAGTAGTAAGTGGTGTTAATATTTCATCCTTCTACAATAACCACCATATTATCACGATGTATCACTTCGTCATATGGGCAGTGGCCCAGGGTTTGGGCGATTTGGTCGGTTTTCAGCCCTTTGATGCGTCGGATGTCGGCGGCACTGTAGTTGGTCAGTCCTCGGCCGAATTCGGCTCCGTCCGGCCCGCATAATGCTACGACCTCGCCCTTGCCGAAATCGCCTTCTGTGGCTGTCACACCGATCGGCAGCAGGCTGCGGCCGTGTTGCTCGACGGCCGAGCGGGCACCGGCGTCGAGCACCAGCCGGCCGCGTGGTTGCACGGTCAGGCCGATCCAGCGCTTCCTTGCGGCAATCGTTTGCCCTTGAGCCAAAAACAGCGTGCCGACTACCTCGCCGGCGATAATTTTACTTAGTACATCCGGTGTGCGTCCGCCGGCGATGATTACGTTCTCGCCGCCGGTGGTTGCCAGCCGTGCCGCTTCGAGTTTGCTGGCCATACCACCTTTGCCAGGTCCATTGGAACGGTCGCGGACAAGGTCGAAAATCGACGGCTCAAACCGATTGACCGTTGTGATTATCCGGCTGCCGGCCGCTGCCGGAACGCCGTCGTACAAACCTTCCACGTCGCTAAGCAGTACCAGCAGCGGCGCACGGATCAGGTTGGTCACGATCGCCGCCAGCCGGTCGTTGTCGCCGAAGGTCGTCTGTAGCTCGTCGACCGCGACAGAGTCGTTCTCGTTTATCACCGGCACCGCACCCAGTTCCAGAAGCGAAAGTATGGTATTACGTGCGTTGAGATACCTGGTGCGATGATCAAGGTCCTCGGCCGTTAACAGTATTTGGGCGGCGTGATGTCCGTGGGGGTGCAGCGACCGCTCGTACGCCTCGATCAACACGCTTTGCCCCACGGCGGCCACTGCCTGGAGTCGTGCAAGGTCGTCCGGTCGACGCCTGAGTCCCAGTCGCCCCATGCCGGCGCCCACTGCGCCGGAACTGACCAGCACCACACGGCGGCCGGTAGTAATTACCCGGTTGAACTGCTCTGCAAGGTTGGCAATTCGATTGCGATCGAGCCGTCCGTCATCGTGGGTTACAACGCGAGTGCCGACCTTTACCACAATAGTTGTGGCCGCAGTGGCGATTTCCTGGCGTAGCAAGTCGGTCATAATTGAAAGTATACTCCGTCCCCGCATCACTGTAATTTCTCGGGTGATTGCATGGCGACTCGCACCTCACGATGCACGCGGGCGGCCAACGATTGCAATTCTTTACGCCAATTGTCAATCGTCGGTGCTATGGGGAACCGACGGCCGCGACGCCAATCGCCGATGATCCAATATCGCAGCACCCCGTCCGAAGCGTCGCACAGCAGGCGGTTTTCGCCCTTAAGCTCAATCACCTCTTTCAGCTTTTCCGGTGGAACAATCAGGCCGATGCCCACCTCGCCGATGACGTCTTCCTGCCATCCCCAATCGCCAATGCAGCCGAGCGGCTTGTCGACGAAACTCTGCCGGCGAGTCAGTTTGGTCAGGCCCGGGGCAATGAGCATCGACTGGCCGGCGCCGTCGACCGACACCCGAATCTCGCTCTCCGGATGCTCGGCGTAAATGATGCACAGGAACCGGACCGACAAATCCGGTCTATCGGCGGTGATGTTGGTTGCCTTGATTTCGACCGCCGCACGGATGGGTCCCGAGGTAAGCATTCGTTTGGTGAACTTGATATTTCCCTTGTAACCGCCGGGGTTTCGCACGATCCATGAGTCGTCGCCTTCGTAAAGCGTCAGACCGCCCAGCCCGGACGTGTTGCCGACGTGCAGCGCGTCGATGCCCCATTCTTGTTCCGTGTGGTAGCTCTTCGTGATTGGATAAATCAACCACTCGATCTTTCGGCTGTGGTCGTAGGTGTGCTTGCCGAAGAAATTAAAGTGACCAAGGTAGGACCGATACGCCGTGATCGCAGACTCCCAACCGATGTTCACGTCGGCAGGCGGGTTCCACGAGTTGCAAATCCCGGTCTTGCGAGCGAACGACTTGTCGCGTTTGCCCGTCGGAGAGTAATAGAGATAGTAAGTCGCTGTTGTCTCTGCCGGCAGGTCGGCCAGGAATGAAAGCTCTCGGCCGACCGATGCGTCGATCTGATCCACGTGGTGCGGTATCTCCAGCCAATCGATCCAGCGGTCGGGCGCGACGACGGCACAATTGTCTAGGTTGAAATCGCCGGCTACTGCCAGAATGTTCTTCACGCTCAGCACGATCGGGCAATGGTCGCGTTGCGGGCCGCCGGCGTTGTCGATACTGATCGGCAGACGATGGGTGAATGACTGAAACTTCGCCGCCGAGGCGATTTGTTTATCGGGGGCCAGTTCCTTGGTCACGAGTCCGGCTGCGGCGGCGTAGTTGCCGGCCGCATAAGCTGCCTCGCCGCGATCCCACGCCTGGTGCCCTCCGAATTGCTGCTTAAGTGCATGCAGCAGCCGATCCCGCAACAGGTCCATATAGTACCTTGCGCCGGCCGGGGTGCTCCGCATTCGCGGTCCCAATTTTTCCAGGGTGTACCATGATTCCAGTTTCGTAAGAAAGAACGTTTCCACCGGGTCCGGCCGCTCAAGCCGATCGCCCAGGGCCGCCTTGGCCGCGTCGATGAACTGTTGGCTTTGGTCCAGCACATCGGCCAACTCCTGTTTGTAGAACGCCGAGAGCGACTCGTACTCCAGCTTTATTTGGGTGTCGTCCTTGCCTTTCATCTTCCAGTCGAACTCGGCCTTACCGTCGGCGTCCAAGTCGATCTGCCGCCGGTCGAAGATGCCGTCCCCGTTGTCGTCAATGTACGTGTATTTGGCGTCCTGTTTGCCATCGAGGTCGTAGTCAACGTTGATCCAGCCTTCGGCCGGGCCGGCTCCCAACAGGTGCAGCCGGTGATCGGTCGGGTCGTAGTAAAGCCGCAGCGGGCTTGCCGGACGCATCACCTCGTTACGCTTGTTCAGCTTGCTGCACGGCGGCCCGCCGATCTGTGGGAAATTCTTCGAGCCTTGGTTGAGGATGCCTTCCCAGCGCTCGTGTGGATCGCGTTTGACATTTTGGTCGGTGTTGGCGTTCATTTCGTCCCAGGTCAGACAGGCATTGGCCCACGGCGATTCCTGGGCAAACTTCTGCGCCGCATCCCCTCGCAACACCCGATCTGTGGGAATCCCGCGGATTCGCATGGACGACGTGATCTCGTCGGTTAGCTTTAGATCCGAGGTGTGCGTTTTTTTGTCGGGCGACGGCCACTGGCTACCCTCTGCAATTGCGGTGATAGAGAAATCGTAATCGTATGCCCGCCGGCCGTAGGCATCGCCGTCGGCGTCGAAGCTGTACCGCAACGATCCGACAATGTCTCGCAAACCCTCGAAGCGGGCGACGATCTCGCAACAGCCGTCGCCGTCCGGGTCGTAAAATATGAACGGGTTTTCCCAGTAGCTTACCCACTGGTCCGAGCCTTCCGTCAAGCCGAAACTTACGAACGTCTCGTCGCCGCTGAAATGACAGCGGTACTGACATAGCCCCTGGTTGTGCGTCCAATTGACGTCATACCACAACAGGTTGTCGTCGCTGTCGTCGCAGGCCCACCATACACGCAAAGTACCTTTGTGAAGAAAACGATCCTTCGCCGACCAAATATAGCAGAACGTTTCATCAACGTCTCCGTCTCCGTCGTTGTCCTGATAGTCGATTACCTTGTCGACCGTTCCGTCGGCGTTCCAGTCGGCAATGTAAAGGTCGCTATCTCGGTCAGGCCCTTTGCATTGGTCGAGATCGCCGTCCTCGTCGATCGCGCGGACGAGAATTGGTTGTTTCGTATGGCGTTTGGCCGTGTCGATGTACCATGCCTCGTCATTTTTTCCATCGCCGTCGCGATCGACGAAAAGCCGCTTGCCCGGCGGCAGCGCCTTGACCTTGGCCACCATTGCCGGGTCGAGTTTAGCCGCATCGCCGAAAACACGTTCGAACATCGCCTGCTTGGCGTCCTGGCCGACAGCCACGCCTCCACAGATTACTAAGAGCACAATTGCATTGGTCGTCAATCTCCAGGCATTTTGCAATTTTTCCTGTTTCGTTCTCGAAAATGTCATGTCATATCTCCTGTAGCAACCTGTTGGTATTTCATAGTACACACTACCCCTTAGCTACAGGCTACTAACGCGTCTTAGCGTTGTCAAGTAACCATCGGGAGAATAGATGGTATGCGGTAGGCGGATGTGTAGCGGTCGGGCTTACCCGATCGCCAAGGTTAAGATGTTGCAGATTTTGCAACATTTCAGCCACATGAAATAGCGTGCAAGCACGCCGGCTAAACAAGGGAAAATCGTCCAATACCATTTCAATTGGCTGAAATGTTACCAGATTTTTTCAAATGAGCCATACCGCCTACCACCTACCTTCTCTCACACAGCGGCATCCAGCCCGATCTCTTCCGGGTTGGATTGAACCAGTGCAAACTTTTCGATCCAGTCGAGCCGGCGTAGCACCGGGCCGAGTTGCCGGTCTTGGGTGGGCGGGCCGTCGCCGTCGTCGTAGCGGCGCTGAAACTTCAGAACCTTCTCGGCGTAGAACTCCAACATATCGATCGAACTGTCTGGGTCAAGGTCCTCGGCGGCCAGATCGAGCCGGATGGCGGCCAGTTGTTGCAATTCGCTCTCGGAGATCGCGCCGGATTTGTACAGCTTTTGGATCATCTCGGAAAATTCGTCCGGCGAAATGTCGGTGACGTCGTACTTGGCGAGAATCTCTCGCAGGGCAGCGGTACGTGCATCGGCTGTCGGCACGTTCGACTCAGCGACGGCTATTTTCAGCGTGCCGGCTGCATCGGCCGTTTCGGCCGATTTGCCAAGTGTCGCCGGATCTGAATATCCGGCGGAGACGTGGTTGATTTGCATCGGTTCGGTTCCTATGAAAATGAATAACTCTGTTTGTGCCACGGCTGTGTCAACCGTGCAAACAGTGCTAACACGGCCGAAACGACCGTGTCACACGGCACAGTCGGCCGGAGTATTGGCGCGCTATGTTTAGCGGCCTCCGGTACGGTGGCCAAGAGTTATCGTGTGCAAACAACGCGCCAAAGCGATCGATTCGGCAGCGGATTGCACACTTTGCAGGCTGAAGTCTGTGTCAGGCAAGGACTTACGTCGAGAGCACAACTCGCAACGGGGCAGGGGTGTCAAACAAACGTTCAGTCGAACTGTCGCAACTTTTGCCGAGTCGTGACGCAAAATCGACCGGCTGCCGGGGGGGGGCCTAAATTACGCATGTTTCACAGACCAAAATATCGGGCAAGTCTCTCCAGGCTACTTGATTTTCATGCTACGATTGATATGTTAATAGATAGTTGGAAAAGGTAGCTCGTTTACCCTAATAAGAGGAGATTGTAATGGTCCGATCAAGTTGTAAGTTTTTGTTGTTTGGTGTAATGGTAGCGGTTGTGTTGACAATCGCTACTCCACAGGCAAACGCCTACTGGGGCTGTGGTTATTACAACCCGGTTTACTACGGCGCTAGCTACACCTCGTGTTACACGCCGTGCTACACGCCATGCTGCTACACCTCATGCTACACCTCATGCTACACCTCATGCTACACGCCTTGCACGGTTAGTTGCGATCCGTGTGGTGGTTGGTACATGGGTTGGCGGCCCGGCCCGGCCCGTCGGTTATTGCTTGGCAGGTATCGATGGTACTACGCCGGCTCTTATGGGCGGACCAGTTGTTACCCGACAAGTTGCTGCTACGATGTCTGCTGCAACGACGTTACGGTTTGCGGCGCAGCGGCTGCGGCAACTCCGGCTGCGACTCCAACGCCGGCTGAGAAACCGGTCATCGATGCGTCGCCGTCCGATGCAGCCCCGGCATTGCAGGCCGATCCGGCCCCAACATTGCCGCTATTGGACATTGAGCCTGCCGCAGTACCGAGCGACGAGCCAGCCATTCCGGAAAGCAGTGAAACCCCGACGGCGGCCAACAGCGGCCTGCTTACCGTTTGGGTTCCGTACGATGCAAAGGTGACGGTCAACGGACTGGAAACCAAGAGCACCGGCAGCCGGCGTCGGTTCGTCTCGTATGGGCTGAAACCCGGCTTCACGTACACGTACGTGGTTCGGGCGGAGATAATCCGCGACGGTCGTGTAATTGAAGACAACCGCACGATCACACTGACGGCCGGCCAGCGCACGGCGGTAGCGTTCGGCTTCAACACAATTACCACTGAGGCGTTGGCTGCCCGCTAAGGGACATTGACGCCGCAACACATTCAGGCCCCCGCGCGGGACTCGCGCCGCGTCGGGGGCCTGTTGTATGTAGTGGATAGTGGATAGTTCAAAAGCCCCCCGACTGCGTCGGGGGGCATATATGTTCCTGCGAAGCCGCAAGCGGCTTTTCATTTGTTAGGTTGAAATCCCCAGCCATCATGCCATAATACTCGTTTGTTCAATACGCAAACCCTTTTAGAGAGAAAGCCGCCTGTGTTCGATACCATTGCTGTTGTTGGCGCGACCGGCGCCGTTGGGGCCATCATCCGCGAGTTGCTCGAAGTGCGCGAGTTTCCGTTCCGTGAGATACGGTTTTTGGCATCGGCACGATCTATCGGTATGAAGCTCCCGTTCGCCGGAAAGGAAATCGCCGTCGAGGAACTCTGCAACGATGCGTTCGACGGGGTAGATCTGGCCATAAGCAGCACGCCGGACGACGTCGCCGGGGAGTTCATCCCGGAGGCCGTCAGGCGCGGGTGCGTGGTGATAGACGAGAGCGGATATTGGCGCATGGACCCGAACGTGCCACTGGTCGTCCCGGAAGTGAACCCCGAGGCGGTCGCCGGCCACCAGGGTATCATCGCCAGCCCGAACTGCTCGACCACGCAGATGGTGCTGGCCATGAAGCCGTTGCACGACGCCGGCCGAATCAGACGCGTGGTCGTCAGCACATACCAGGCGACCAGCGGCGCCGGGCTGCCCGGCAATCGCGACCTGGAGGGCGGCACCCGGGCAAAACTCTCCGGAGAGGAATACTGCTACGAGTGCTTCCCATACCCGATCGCATTCAACTGCATTCCGCAGATTGGCTCGGCCAAGTACAAGGGCTACACCTCCGAAGAGATGAAAATGGTCTACGAAACGCAGAAAATCTTCGACGACGATTCGATCCAGGTTTGCCCCACATGCGTCCGCGTGCCGGTTGCCAACTGTCACAGCGAGAGCATTTTGGTCGAAACCGAAAAGAAGATTACCGTAGAAGAAGCTCGAAAACTGTTCGCCGCCACGCCGGGAATCGAAGTGATGGACGATCTGGACAAGAAGATATACCCAATGCCGATTGCCAGCGACCGGCGCGACGAGACGTTTATCGGTCGCATCCGCGAGGACATCTCCTGCCCGAACGGCCTGGCGTTCTGGTGCGTAAGCGACAACCTGCGGAAGGGTGCCGCGACCAACGCCGTGCAGATCGCCGAGTTGCTGCAAGATGGTATGCGGTAGGTGGTATGCGGTATGCGGTAGACGGTTAAAAGCCCCCGCATTGCATGCGGGGGCAATGGTGGGACGACATTGCGCACACTAAAACTCACCATCTCCTACGACGGCACGGCATACGCAGGTTGGCAGGTTCAGCCGGAGCGGAAAACCGTTCAAGGGACTCTTGAGTCGGCCGTCGAAAAGATCGCCGGCGAGCACCTACGCACCATCGCAAGCGGCCGAACCGATGCCGGTGTGCACGCCACCGCCCAGGTGGTTTGCCTGCGGACCGAATCGAACCTGTCGGCCGACGTGTTGCGGCGGGCGATAAACGCCGAGCTGCCGCGCGACGTTGCCGTGCTGGAAGTGGTCGAGGTGCCGGAGGACTTCCACCCGATTCGCGATGCCGTGCGGAAACGTTACCGATACGTTATCCACGACGGCCCGGTCCGTGAGGTCTTCGGCCGGCACTACTACTGGCACTACGGCCGCGGTAGGCTAGACGCTGCGGCCATGCACCGCGCGGCGGCGGCACTGCTGGGCACACACGACTTCAGCAGCTTCGAGACCGCCGGGGCGGAACGGGAAAGCAGCGTGCGAACGATATTCGATATCCACGTCGAGCGGGGCAGGGGGGGTAGTGACGATTTTGTTACCATAGAGGTCGAGGCCGACGGGTTTTTGTACAATATGGTCCGGGCAATTGTCGGAACGTTGGTCGAGGTCGGCCGAGACGCACAAGACGAACACTGGCCGGCCGAGGTTCTCGAAGCAACCGACCGCCGCACCGCCGGCCCCACCGCACCGCCGCAAGGGTTGTTTCTGGTGAGGGTTGATTATGACTCCTAGTGATACATAGCCGCTTGCGGCTTAACAGTAGCTATGCCCCCGCATGCAATGCGGGGGCTTTTAACTACCCACTACCCACTACCCACTACCCACTACCCACTACCCACTACCCACATGCGAATAGCCCACGTTATTACACGACTGATCCTCGGGGGGGCGCAGGAAAACACGGTGCTGTGCTGCGAGAACCTGTTGCAAGAGCACGGCGACCGGGTATTGCTTATTACCGGCCCACCGCTGGGTCCGGAGGGGAGCCTGCTGGAACGGGCAAGGGCAGGGGGGGTGCCGGTGAAAATCGTACAGCAGCTAAGACGCCCCATACATCCGTGGTACGATCCGATAAGCTATCGCCGGATTAAAAAAATCATCCGCGACTTCCGGCCCGACGTTGTCCACACACACAGCGCCAAGGCAGGCATACTCGGCCGAGCCGCCGCGTGGTCGCTCGATGTCCCGGCGGTGGTTCACACGGTACACGGTGCACCGTTTCATCCGTATCAGGGCAGGCCGGCTAGAGCACTGTTTCGGGCGTGCGAGCGCTGGGCCGCCGGACGCTGCCATGCAATGGTCAGCGTGGCCGATGCCATGACCGAGTTAATGGTCGCCGCAGATGTTGCTCCGCGAGAGAAGTTCACCACGATCTACAGCGGCATGGAGGTCGAGCCGCTGTTGTGTGCGAACGAACACCGAGATCGGGTCCGCCGGGAACTGGGGTATAATCAACAGCACGTGGTGATCGGCAAGATCGCACGGCTGTTTCGTCTGAAAGGGCACGAGTATGTGATCCGGGCCGCCCGGCAGGTAGTCGATGCGGTGCCGAACGCGAGGTTTCTGTTGGTCGGCGACGGGGTGCTGCGTAGCCGGCTGTGCCGTCAGATCGCCCGGGCCGGATTACAAGATCACTTTCAACTTACCGGCCTGGTGCCGTCGGATAGAATTCCGGAATTGCTCGCCGCGATGGACATTGTAGTCCATGCCAGTCTCCGCGAGGGACTTGCCAGGGTGTTGCCGCAGGGATTGATCGTCGGCCGACCAGTGGTCAGCTACGACGTTGACGGCGCCCGAGAGGTGGTCATTCCTGGCGAGACCGGCTACCTGCTGCCGCCCAAAAGTGTGCCGGAGATGGCCGAGGCATTAACATCTCTGGCGGGTGACCCGGCATTGCGGGAGCGACTGTCTGTCGAGGGCCGCCGCCGTTTTGCCGAGCAGTTTTGCCATCGGCGAACCACGGCCGAACTGAGGTCACTATACGAAAGGCTGCTGGTATAGGTGACATAGGCAGCATGGGGCAACGGGGCGGGTGTGGTATGCCACCATTGCCATATTGGGCCATTTGCGATATACTGCCACCATGGCAAACGAAGCACCGGGGAACATAGGCCCATACCGGCTGTTGAACGTCGTTTATACTAGTCAGACGTGCCGAATATGGCAGGCATACGACGACCGGAACCAGCGGATGGTCGGCATAAAGACCTTGCAGGAGAAGTTCCGCCGTAACCGCGAACACCTCGGTTCCTTGCGTCGGGAATACGTGGTCGGTCGCCAGGCAGGTGGCGACGGGGTGATTCAGATGCTTGCGTTTGAGACAGATCGCGGCACGCCGTACATGGCTATGGAATGGTTTTCGGCCCCGAATATGAAGCAGAGAATTCGGGACGGTATCGAGAAGATCGCCCACCTGTTGCCTCGTGTGATCGAGCACTCGGCCGAGGCGTTGGAGCACTTTCACGCTGCCGGATGGATTCACCGCGACATCAAACCCGACAACTTCCTGGTCGCTGACAACGGCTCGATAAAATTGATCGACTTCGGCCTGGCGGTGCGGAGCAGGGGGGTGCTTGGCAAACTACTGACGAGAAAGTCGAAAGTGCAAGGGACTCGGAGCTACATGGCCCCGGAGCAGATTCGCGGCAGGTCGCTGGACCGGCGTGCCGACATATACAGTTTCGGTTGTGCTGTGCATGAGTTGGTGTCGGGCAAGCCCCCATTTACGGGGGTAACCACCAACGAACTGCTCAACAAGCACCTGAAGGCCGCTCCGCCGTCGCTGGAGGCGGCCGATGCGAACGTCACAATGGAGTTTTCCAGGTTGGTGCGGAGCTGCCTGGCGAAGAA
>Ga0255384_10109_pt1 | contig 10891 bp, 7 predicted proteins | sample ANMaggSeSYBR01F7_FD_182106 | JGI IMG/M metagenome (GOLD analysis project Ga0255384, IMG submission 182106) | Sediment cell enrichment communities from methane seep in Santa Monica Basin, California, United Staets - ANME aggregate JGI... | ecosystem: Environmental > Aquatic > Marine > Cold seeps >... | reverse complement strand
CTGGTTTACGTTACTCCTGTACCAAAGGCGTTCAGCTATATTCTCACACCGGGTCCGGCGGCCGAAGTCACGCTGAAGTGCGACCGCAAAGAAGTAGTACCTGGTGAAACCGTTAAGGTCATCGGCAAAGCGGAGCACGTATTACATGTTCCCGCCGATGCCGGCCCGGGCGCACGGTTTTGGCGGCAGTTCAACGGTGCGTGGATCGACTTTACGGTGGTGCCGCTGGTAGATGTGCAACTTAGTGCCGGCGACGTGCTTTGTCTGGAACTCACCTTGAATCTTTCCGCTGAGGTCGATGCCGAGATTAAGTTGGCCGACCAAGTGAAAACCGCAAAGCTCTTTCCCGGGAAAAAAGTCCTGGTGGAATTCCCGTTCCAACGGCTGGAGAAGGAAGAGGTTCGAACCGTGCCGGTGAAAGTCTCTGCCGGTGAGTTGGTTTACCAACACAACTGGCGCATGAAGGCCGAGAAGATTATTGTCCCGATAGTCGCGATGTCTAAAGAAATAGAAACCGGCCAGTGTTTGAGAAAGGGCAATGAAGAACCGTTTAAGGAGAACAGCGGTGGGCGCGCCCACCGACACGACGAATCAACATGCGGCGGTGTGGCCAAACCGTCTATCTTCATGCACCCGCCGTACAAAACCGGTGTGGGTTATTCGTTCGCCGTGTTTGAGCCGGTCGAGTTGCCGGCCGGCCCCAAGGCGACCTTCCGCTGCAAGATTGGAAAGGGAGACGGAAGCGGCCCGGGCGATGGAATCCTTTTTCGCATTGCGGTCGTGGAACCCGACGGCGCCGAAACCGTTGTGGCCGAAAAGCAATGGAATGAACGCGCCTGGACGCCGCTGGAGGCCGACCTGTCTCGCTGGGCCGGAAAACAGGTGCGAATCAAACTCGTTAGCGACGTCGGACCGGCCGACAACTCGGCTTGTGATTGGGCCTGCTGGGCCGATATGCGGGTCGAGAGCGCCGAGCCGGTACTTGTATTTACTTTTTGCAATCAGTAGAATAAATGTTTACACGAATTGGAGGTATCACAATGTTACGCAACAGAATCTTTCTTGCAGTTGTTACAATTTTAATGCTCCAGGCATCAGCAGCCACGGCATCCGAACTTAAGGATGTGCTCACCGACGATGCGATTCCCGGCTGGGAAATCAGGGATGGTGCGGCCGAGGATTCGTGGGTCGTTAAAGACGGTGTGCTAACGTGTACCGGCAAGGCCCTGGGACGTGACGGAAGCGTGGCAGACTGGGGTCGGGCGTGGATCGGCACCAAGGCGGAGTACACCGATTTCATCATCGATTTCGAGTATAAGCTATCGCCGGGCGGCAACAGCGGCGTGTTCATTCGTGCACCGGCGCCGCCGGCCGACGGTCGTCCGTCGTACAAGGAGGGGCATCCGTCGTACCACGGCATGGAGATCCAGATACTGGACGACTATGCCGAGAAGTACAAGAACTTGCCCACGTCGGCCAACTACTGCGGCTCGCTGTACTTAATCGCTGCTCCGTCGAAACGAGTGACCAAGCCGGCAGGCCAGTGGAACCACATGCGCGTGACCGCCGACGGGGATCACATTGTCGTGGAGCTAAACGGCGAGAAGATCGTCGATGCCGACGGCAAGTCGCATCCGGAGATTCTCAAGCGCTCGCGCCGCGGACCGGTCGGGTTCCAGAACCATGCTACACCGCTTTGGTTCCGCAACATCAAGCTGGCAGACCTGGCCAAGGATCGGGCCGAACACAAGAAGTTAAGCCACAACAAGACGGAACAGTAAAGTAATATCATGCCGCGTTTATTTCATTTGACGCTCTTGGGCCTGGTGATTGGTCTATTGGCGGTTGTTTATGGCACACGGCCGGCGTCGGCTCAAACCGTCCGCCTGGTGCACATGAGCGATATTCACGCCGCGCGTGTCAAGAGCAATCCGGCGCCGCGCTTTCCCGGCGACCCGCTCAGAAACGATCTGGTCGGTTCGCTGGAGATACTCGGCCGTGCGGTGGAACATATCAACACCCGGCTGCGGCCGGAGATGGTGGTTATCACCGGCGACCTGGTCGACCGAGGCAACGACCTGGAAAGCCTCAAGGAGGTCAAGACCCGGCTCGACAGGCTCACGTGCCCTTATTATCCGGTTATAGGAGACCACGACCGAAGGAAGATATACGAGCAGGTCTTTCCCGGCAAGTTGGACTACAGCTTCGAGCACGGTGGTTGGCACTTTGTTAGCCTGGACAGTAGTTTGCAGAAATTAGAGGAGAAAACGCTGAAATGGCTCAACGACGATCTGGCCGCGAACCGCGGCCGCCCGACCGTTGTTATGATCCATCGGCCGTTGGTTTCCAATGCGCTTTCCGACTTTCTAGCCGCCAGGCTCTATAACGTTAAACTGACGCTGGAGAATGCGGAGGAGACCAAACGCTTGCTGCAAAAATATCCAGACGTGCGGCTTGTGCTCTCCGGCCACACACACGCGGCATACGAGCAGAAGCAGGACGGGATTTATTATTCGATTGCCCCGGCGTTGGTCGTCGCGCCGCATTGCGTCCGGGTAATCGAACTTTCGAAAGACAGGATAAAATCGCAGTTGGTTCCTATGCCATGAAAATTTTGCCGGATAGCTAGAGCGTTTTCAATTGCCGTGTAGCGGAGGGCGACCAACGGGAGCCCGGTTTTCCGGGGAAAAAGCCCCAATGGCCGCTAAACTTAGATTGAAACAGCACTAAACTACCGCCGGCCGATCTCGTGGATCGTCTCGTACATTGCCACGATGTTTTCGGTCGGGCTAACCGGCTGGATGTTGTGGCACGGCGCACAAATCCATCGGGCATCCTTGTAAATCTCTACGCTCTGACGCACTTCCGCAACCACGTCGTCGACCGTGCCGAACGCCAGCGTCTGCTGGTTGTCGATCGAGCCGTGGAAGATGACCTTCTCGCCGAAGTCGGCCACCAATGCCTCGCGCTCCATGCCGGGGCAACGCCACTGGATGGGGTCGAGTATCTCTATGCCGACACGCTCTATCAGATCGGGAATGAAAGTACGAGCCGCGCCGTCGGTGTGGTACATCACGTGGACGCCGTAGGATCGCGCCAACTCGGCCATCTTGATCTGACCGGGCAGCAGGAACCGGCGATACATCGGCAGGCTCATCAGCGGCCCGGTCTGTGCACCAAGGTCTTCGGCGACGAACGTCAGGTCGATCCGGCCTGCGCCGGCCTCGAATATGCGGCGATGGTGCTCGTAGTAAAAATCGAGAATGCGGCCCAGAATCGCCTCGGCTATCTCCGACTGCAACGCCAGATCGGCAAATGCCGTCTCCAGCCCGCGCAGATAACCGTACAGCAGAAACGGCTCGTAGCAGCCTGCATGGATCGGACGATAGCCGTCGACAGACTCTACTGCACGTGTAATCGGGCCGTAGTCGAACTCATCCGGGTCAGGCCAGCGATGGGCGTGGACCTCCTCGACGGAGTCAACGTTTGCAAGCGGCATGAACTCCGGCTCGTCGTACGCGCCGGTGCCGTAGTCGACCGAGCGATACCGAATGCCCCACATATCGGCCTTCGGGTCTTCGCAATCGCCCGGCCGCCGCCATACCGGCTCGACGAACTTGCGGCAGTCGATGTGCAGCTTGCGCCACAGCGATTCCTCGTCGTCACAGCCTAAGTCTTTCAGCAGCCGGGCGGTTACCTCGTCGGTCGCTTGATAATCGGTCGGAATTCGGTCGGCCGGCTTGCCTTCAAGCAGTGCCAGCCAGCGTTGGCGTGGGGTCATGGTCATAGTGGATATCCTTAGAACGTGTTTTGAAATGGCTTATCGGCCTCCAATGGGTGCCACTGCTGGCTTGTCCAGCAGTGTTTCTTGGGGAAGCCAGCAGTGGCACCCATTTCAGAACACGTTTTTAGTGTTGATTCCTGCAATCGCTAGCATATTAAAAGCGTAATATGCCTTGTGAAACAGGGGCTGTCAACTACCGCCGCCGCTTATCGCATCGCCCCCACGCAGTTCATCTGCGTTGAGCGAGTGTCTGCCCCCTACCGGCACCTCGCATCGAGAGCTAAGGACGGGTTTTGAAATTGGTTGTGGCTAGTCCAAGGGTGCCACTGCTGGCTTGTCCAGCAGTGTTTTCCCGGGAAATATGCTTTGCACTGCTGGGCAAGCCAGCAGTGGCACCCATTTCAAAACACGTTCTTAGGACGGGTTGGTGGGCCTTGTTTTTCAACCACCCTCACCCCAACCCTCTCCCAGTGGGCGAGGGGGCGAAAGTGAAATGTCACCAAAACCTCTGTGCCCTCCGTGTACTCTGTGGTGTTCTCTTTAAAGCGGCCAATTCCCGGTCTTGAAATCGGCCGGCGGATGTGATACATTTGTCCACGTTGGAGCAATATACCAACACTCGTTCGTTCCTTGAAAATTTATCTCGTTTCAAGTTTCACGCCAGCAGTAGGGTGGGTCGAGCGCAGCGAGCCCCACCAAATGGATTGACCAACGATGGTGGGGCTCGCTGCGCTCGACCCACCCTACGTTTCTACGGATTGAATTATTGGAATTTGGGGCGGCTAAAACGTCCAATAATTCGCGCGGCTGTAACTCGTTGCAACGCAGAGGGTTGCGGCGACGGCCGAGCGAGGAGAATTACACTTGACAGGAGTTTTGGCAACGCGTAATTGCCGAGTACACGACGCTGCAAGTCGGTGTCGGGTAACAACTTGCGACCGCCGGCAGCGGTCGATTGGAATTTATGGACAGGCAAAACATGCGTCCAACTGTCCAACAAATCGCAAAACCTCGAGAAAACGACTCTTCCGAGCTGATGTACGTGGTTATCACCGTCGGAACCACTGACTACTGACTACCCCAAGCTCTCAGCCAGCTTGGCCAGCGCTTCGGTTTCGATCTGGCGGACACGTTCGCGTGTAAGTCCGAGCGTCTGGCCGATTTCTTTGAGCGTTCGTGGTTCGTGGTCGTTCAGCCCGAATCGCATTCGCAAAACAGTCGCCTCGCGCTGGTCCATAATGTCCAACTGATGCATGACGTGTTTCAGGTTGTCATGCTCGAGCATCTCGTCTTCAGGGGTGCGTGCGTGCTCGTCCATAACCATCTCGCCGAGCGACCAGCCGGCCTCCGACTGATCGGTCTGCGGGGTAAGGTTGTAGATACGGATGGCCTTCTTGATGATAGAGAGCTTCTTTTTGGGCAATCCCAACACCCGAGCAACCTCCTCGGGCGTAGGAGAGCGGCCCAACTCCTCGGCCAGCCGTGTGCTTGCACGACGCCACTTTGAGAGCAACTCGACCATGTATGCGGGAATGCGGATCGTCTTGGCCGTATTGATCAACGCACGCTTGATCGATTGCTTGATCCAATAGCTGGCGTAGGTGGAGAACCGCGTACCAACGGCCGGGTCGAAACCCTCGACCGCCCGCAGCAAACCAAGGTTGCCCTCCTCGATCAGGTCTTGCAAGCCGAGGCCCTTGCCGGTATATCCCCTGGCGATGTTGACCACAAGACGCAGATTGGCACGAACCATTCGGTCGCGGGCTTCGGTGTCTCCGTTGCCGATTGCCACGGCTAACTCGTGCTCGTCATCGGCAGAAAGCAATGCCGTTTCGTTGATCTCTCGCAGGTAGGTCTCCAGTGGAGACTGCACCGAGGAGGATGATCTGCGTCGTGTCTGTGTCGCCATATGTATATACCGTCAGCGGGGTTTTTCTGATTTAGCCAACAGAAATATCGACTACACGGAGGTCTTTTCTGCAAAGAAGCAATTGTTTGACGAGGTGGGACGAATGTAGGTGAGTTTCGGGCAATACCGAAAAGAACGACCCCGCCGGTATTGACCGACGGGGTCGGATGTAGATTCCGTAGTCGCCACGTTGCGTAACGCACCGACCGACTTCCTTGTTTTCAGATTCCTCCGGCTGTTCCGTCTACACGGACTCCTTGGCGTCGGTTTCTTCCGATTCTACCGAATCTTCCTGGACTGCGGCTTCAACTTTTTCCGGCTCCGCTTCCTCTTCGGCAGTTGCAATTTCTTCGACAGGTGCTGCCTCTTCGACAGGTGCAGCCTCTTCGACAAGTACGGCCTCTTCGACAGGTACGGCCTCTTCGACAGGTACGGCCTCTTCGACAGGTACGGCCTCTTCGACAGGTACGGCCTCTTCGACAGTTTCTTCACTCTCGACAGGTGTAGTTTCTTTGGCTGCCGATTCAACAGGCTGAATCAACGGACCGGTGTTTGCACCGACACCGCCTTTCAGTTCAATTTCCTCGCCGGATGCCGACTTGGCTGTATCGGACGCGTCTTCCTCTGCTTCATCGGCCCATTCGACCCGCTTGCGGGACAACCCGATCTTGCGTTCATCCGGATCAACGCGCAGGACCTTTACTTCAATCTCTTCTCCCACTTTGACCACTTCCTCGGGATTTTCGACCTTATGATCGGCAAGTTCGGATATGTGCAACAAGCCTTCCAGGCCGTTTTCCAGTCCGACGAACACACCGAAGTTGGTAATCTTTGTAATCCGGCCTGTTATCAACTGTCCCGGTTCGTACTTGCCCGGTATGTCGCTTGCCCAGGGGTCTTCAGTCATTTGCTTCAGGCCAAGGGCAATGCGTCGTCGGTCTCGATCGACAGAGAGCACACGGCACTCGAGTTCTTGCCCCTTTTCGACTATCTCGTTCGGATGGCTGATCTTTCGAGTCCATGACATGTCGCTAACATGCAGTAACCCGTCGACCCCGGCATCGATTTCGATAAACGCGCCGTAGTTTGTCAGGTTGCGGACCGTGCCCTTAATGATGCTGTCCGGCGGATAACATTCGATAACCTTGTCCCAGGGGTTTTCCTGAGTTTGTTTTATGCCCAACGAAATTTCTTGCTTTTCCTTGTTTATTCCAAGTACAACGACTTCAATCTCGTCATCGACTTGTACTAATTCGTTTGGATGACTGACTCGCTTGGTCCACGACATCTCGCTAATGTGTACCAAACCTTCGATCCCCTCCTCAAGCTTGATGAACGCACCGTAGCTCATCACGTTGACGACCGTACCACGAATGACGGCGCCGACAGGGAATCTTTCATCGACGTTTTCCCACGGGCTGGGCGTCTTTTGCTTCAGTCCCAAGGCGATCTTTTCTTTATTGTGGTCGATGTGCAGGATTTGAACCTCGATTTCCTGGTCGATCGAGAGCATCTCCGACGGGTGCGAGATACGTCCCCAACTCATGTCGGTAATGTGCAGTAGCCCGTCGATGCCACCGAGATCGACGAACGCACCGAACTCGGCAATATTTTTCACCACGCCTTTGCGACGTTGGCCGACTTCCAGTCCGCTGAAAAGCTGTGCCTTCTTCTCTGCACGCTCCGCTTCGATCAACGCTCGACGGCTAACTACAATGTTGCGCCGCGCTTCATCGATCTTCAACACGATGCACTGAATAGTGCGGCCGACGTAATCTCCGATGTCGGCCGGACGACGAATGTCAACTTGGCTGGCCGGCAAAAATACGTTTACACCGATATCGACCAGCAATCCGCCTTTTATTTTTCGTGTGACCACACCGGTGACGACGTCCCCCTCGTTAACAGTCTCCATCACCTTCAGCCAGGCTTCGATCTTCTCGGCTTTCCGCTTGCTCAGCGTGATCATTCCGCGAGAGTCGTCGACCAGGCCGTGAATGTCCTCGACATCCTCGATCAACACCTTGACTATTTGGCCCTTCTCAGGGAGTTCTTCGTCCACCTCCCACTCGTTGCGCAAGATGATTCCTTCGCTCTTGTAGCCCACGTCTACAAGCACAAAGTCACCTTCGACGCGAAGGACCTTGCCTTCGACGATTTGGTTTACGACGATCTCACGTGTTCCCCCCCACTCTATTGATTCGGGTGAGATACCCTCCAAAGCGTCGCCTAGTTCTTTTTGCCAGTCTTCTTCGCTAAGATCCAGCCCTCGTATAATTTTTCGGTTTACCATAAAAATTCAGTTTGAATGGTGTAAAACGCCTCGTTTACCTCGCCCCTCTACATAAGGGACTCACCACAGATTATCGAGGAACCTAGCAATATAGCAAATTCGTCTGTGGATGACAATTGCATCAACTACCGTTTACTGAAGGGGGGGCAGGAACGGATTTCTTGTCGGTTTTGGGCTGACTGGGTGCTGATTTTGACAACATCAACGCGCTATTTCAAACGAAAACGCGTCTAATGTGCTTCAATCAAACGCGGCAATGCACCTCGCACCGACTCCAAATCAACACCCAAAATCTCCTTGGCCAGTTGCCGGAGTGCCGGCGGGTCGGCCTGGATGTGAACCGTGCAATGACTGTGCACGAGTGATTTTCCCGTCTTCAACGCCACGGCAGGAGAGAGCGATTCGATCTCGTAAAACGCACCCAACTGCTCGCCCGACTTGTTCGGACCGTCGTTGTAGCTGTTGGCCACGTCGCCGGTGTACGGTCGGGCCTGCGGCAACTCCCACATGTTGTTCATGTAGTTGTGCTTCGACGGATCGTCCGGCATGGTAAACTGCACGATCGTCAGCACGCCGGCCTGGAAATCGATCGCCCCGAGCACGTCCCGGGCACGACGTTGCGAGGTGCCGATCTTCGAGCGGAAGTGTCCGTCGGCCGAAAACAACACGGCCTCGGGGGTCACCTTCAATCGATCCGGTGGAACCGGGCCGAAGTAGTCGCTTTTAATCACCGGCCCCAGTTTTGCTTCATCACCCGGCTTGTAAGGCACAACGACCACCGTCTCCTCGCCCGCGCACAGCATCCCCAATATCCAGATCGACACCAGCCCCTTTTCCTTGGTCATGTCATCGCCCCGGTTGGTGATTTTGTTGGTGGTTTCGTAACCGACCGTCTTGACGCCGTCCCGACCGAGTGTGTCTGCCACGGAGGAGCCAAACAGGTTTTTCATGTCGTCGGCCCCAAACAGCCGTACCTCTCGGGCAACATCCAGTTTGAAGTTGGTAGCCGAGGCGTTTTGAAACCCCATGGCCGTTGTCATTCGACAAGACTTCTCGTCACTGCCGGAGATGACTTCCCATGCACCTTCGTTAAATGCCGGCGGGGTGTACCAGTTATCGAGGTTCTGTTCGGCGTCCGGCTTGAACCATAGGCTGAACTGTCCGCCCTCCGGCGAGAGCCACAGCCGGTCTTCGCCGCCGTAGTTGTTAAACCTCGGATCGCACTTGCCGGCCTCGATGAACCGGCGGTTGACGAACCCGAAACTCGGCCCGGCCGGACCACCGCAGGTCGACGTCATTACCCGGCCCTGATACTCCGGGCATACGGCAACTCGGGCATCGCCGTCGGTCAGTTCGACCACGCCGGTGTGTTTGCTTAGAAGCTCTGTTGCCTCGTGGTACGACATTTGATTGCCTTTCGTTTTTGCTCCGTCGGCCTCCGTCGCTGTAGTTGCCGCCATAATCATCGCAACGCAAAGTGCGAATTGCCGACACATGGTTGTATAGTTACACATTTTATACTTTCAAACGCCCCGGATACATTGCTAAACGCCCCGGGACTGCGGTCCCGGGGTGCTCTTCAAGGTGGCAATGAATTGCCACCCCCGCGCCGCCGATTGTATGCCCCGCACACAATGCCCCCGCACGTAGTGCGTGGGCTTTTAACCCACTACCACCTACCGTCTACGCCCCAACGTATCATCCTCCAATCGGCGTTGCAACTTGGCCACGTGTTGGTGTAGCCGGTCAAGTTCCACTGTGAATTGCTCGACGCCACGGCAATCATCTTCAAGGTGTCTAAAAACACCCCCGGCCGATGCGGTGTCCTTCCAACCCTCGACCAACTGGTCTATCTCGCGTCGCAGGCCGCGCCGCAGCCGTCGGCTGAGCGCCCAGAGCAGTAGCAGGCACCACAAGATCAGCCAGAATGCACATTGTATATAAAAATCCAGCCCGAGCAGGTCTGCCGAGCCGAGCCACGAATCGTAAAAAAAGTTTCTGCCCATGCGATACAGCATCCAGCCGAGCACAAGCAGAAGCAGCAACTCGTAACGGAATCGGGCGAACAGGCCGGTGTGTTTTGCGGCGAGTCGGTCGATTGCCGAGTTCAACTGTCCGGATACCTGCGAGATGAACCGCGCGCCGGCACGCTCTGCCTCATCGGCTATTGTCTCCAGCGATGCCGCCCGGCGATCAAAACCCGCCTCGGCCGCGTATCCGTCCAGCACGACCGCCGCCTCTCGCAACTCGGTCCGGTCCCAGCAGTCGGCAACCGCACGATTTGCACCGCGGTCGGCCCGACGCGCTCCGACGCGCTTCTGTAATGTGCGAGCGCCGGTCATCGCACCCAACAGCGCCATTTGCGCCGGGGTGCGTGCACGGTACAACATTGTGCCGCCGAGCAGTCCGCCAAGACCCTGAAACAATCGCAACACCAAGGCAAACGGGCTGAGTCCCCAGCGCGATGCGGTCCGGCCCAACAACCGGTTCTCCCATTGGCGCCGGTCGTCCAGCAGTTCGGTTCGCATTTGTCCGGCAAGGCGTTCAGACAGTTGCACGCGATGCTGCTGGACGGCATCTTGAAGTTGCCGCACGGCCGGCATCGCCTCGTCGATCTGCTGCCGGCAACATGCCAATGCCTCGTCCAGCAGGTCCAAGAAATTCGCCCGACGTATACGCACGGCAGCGGCGCCGGCGAGCTGTCGGGTGAGCAGATCGACCAGATCGGCGAACTCGCCGTGCGGTTGCAATTCCCCCGGAGTGCAATCCGGGGACTTTTGGGCCTCTGCCAGTGCGGCCAACGAGTCGACCAGGAATATGTGTCCGGTTTCGTACTGCCGCCCGAGTACATCGCGCCAATCGTCGCGGACGTCGGCGTCAACGTCTGCATGTGTCTGAACGAATA
>Ga0255384_10165_pt1 | contig 10901 bp, 10 predicted proteins | sample ANMaggSeSYBR01F7_FD_182106 | JGI IMG/M metagenome (GOLD analysis project Ga0255384, IMG submission 182106) | Sediment cell enrichment communities from methane seep in Santa Monica Basin, California, United Staets - ANME aggregate JGI... | ecosystem: Environmental > Aquatic > Marine > Cold seeps >... | reverse complement strand
TAAGCAGTTTCTTTGTGTGCAGAGCATGAAGATAATAGCAATATCAATAACAGGAATGAAAAATGTTTTGTGACTTTATCCATTTATTGGTGTTGGTTGGGTTGTGTTAAAGAGATTTTTCCTTTTTTAGTGACCCTGATTAACGGATGTAAAGATCCGGCATCAAGCTTTGCATTGAGACTGTATGAGATCATATCTTTTTTTTGATTACGGATTAGATCTGTAAAAAAACCAATGCTGCTGAAAAGATCAACCGATGCATTCAGCACAACATCACCCTCACCATAGGCTTCGATCCGGGGAAGCTGGTTGGATACGCCTGTCATGATTTTGTGCCCTTCAAGGGTAATAGTATAAGAAATGCCTTTTAAATCCAGTGGGGATCGATTGGGATTGACAATATGAAGACCTATTTGAAATTGGGGGATCATACCCTGGGAAGGAATAGCTTCAAAAGAGGTGATGCTGACAGTCGGTGTTTCATATCCGGGTTGGAGTGTTGCGCAACTTAAGGTAAAGAGTAAACAAAGAGAAAACAGAACATAACAAATAATTTTTGTCATCAGTTTATCCTATCATGTCAATAAGAGAGCCAATGGTTTCTTCGTATGTTTTAATGACTTTTGCATTGGCCTTAAATCCCTGCTCAATCATAATCTGGTTCGTGAGTTCTTCAACTATGTCGGTGTTAGACAGCTCTTTTAATTCACCGGTTTTACTTAAAGGGTCCTCCACCAGCGGACCCGGGGTATCAATTTTTGTGATGGTCACTTTAACCTGGTCGTTTTCTCCTTCAGTGTTTATTGCCCGGCTCTTTTTAAAATCATCAGAAAGGGCATTGGCAACATTGTTGGCGCTGACCGCCATTTGTTTTGAAAATGCCTGTAAGGCCGATATGTTACTCTGAATTGGTGCAATCATAGATATCACTCCTAAAAAAGTTCTTTATAAAGAGTTTATTGCAATAAGCGTGCTAAAAAGGTATTGAAAATAAAAAGAACAGTGAATCCCTTTAGTTTTGATGGTTACAATTAATTTTACTAAATAATGTTTCAAGTAATTATCCGTCCAATTCATTATTTATAGTATTTAAGTTAACAAAAAACGGCAGTAATTACAAATTGTGTTCTAAGGGCCCACTCAAAAATAACTTTACATTTTGAGAGCCGATTCATCCTGTCCTACTTCGTTGTGAAAACACAGCATATGCCCGATATGCCTTAGTTTTCACGCCTTGTAGGCCAGGCGACTCAACTCTCAAAATCGGTAATTTATTTTTGAGTGAACCCTAAACATTAATAGCCAAAGGAGAGAATGATGTTTGCCATTGATAAGACCATTATGCTGTTGATTGATGTTCAGGGCCAGCTGGCTCAGTTAATGTATGAAAAGGAAAAATTGTTTAAATCCCTTGGGATACTGATTCAGGGTATGAAAATTCTTGAGGTGCCGATTATCTGGATGGAACAGATTCCAAAGAATTTAGGCCCAACCACTGAAGCCGTTTCAAAATATCTGACAGGAGAAAAACCCATTGAGAAATTTTCATTCTCATGCTGTGGTGAACCTCAGTTTATGGATAAATTCAAAAAAGCCGGAAGGACCCAGGTGCTTTTGACTGGAATTGAAACCCATATTTGTGTTTTCCAGACCGGATACGACTTAATTCAACAAGGCTGTCAGGTGCAGGTTGTTTCAGATTGTACTGCTTCCAGAACCAGAGAGAATAAAGAGATCGGTATTCAAAGAATTGTTCAGTCAGGCGGTCAGGCTAGCTGCGTTGAAATGGTATTTTTTGAATTGTTGCGTGCAGCACAGGGGGATAAATTCAAACAGATTATCAAACTTATAAAATAAATTCGATTAAACTTTTGGCTACGGTTAAACCGCAATTTGGAAGGAGGAAGTGTCATCTTCGGGTAGATTGCTTACCTTCTCATAGGAATCTGCCGCTTTTTTAATTCCTCCAAATGCTTTGTTTTCATTGGAATCCACCCGCTCTTTTGCCTGTAATATCATGAGATCAGAAAGGGCTTTAGATGCAGTTTGTGTTGCTTTAGATGCCACTTGAATGTCTTGAGGGGAAGGGTCGGCAGGTGCAAGGGCAGCACTTTTGACCTGCCGCATTTTTTTGGATTGTGGCCTGGGGGTCACCGGGGACCGGAGATGTATCAATGCTGACTTCACCGCCAACAGCATAGTTTCTTCCGTCGGGTCCGCGTTTGTATGTGAAATTGGCTCCTGAAGTGATATATCTTCCGCCCGCTGCAATATGCGCCATTTCATGCCGTCTGACTTTGGTATCAATTTGTTTGAGTTCATCAAGAAGCTGGATTTCCGCCCGGGTCAGCTCCTGGCCATTAATAGTGGTTGTGTCGGAGTTATTTTGTGTTTCAGTGTTATCTGGTGTTGATTGATTGTCTTTCTGAGTGTTATTGTCAGTATTTGAAGTTTGAGTAATCTGTTCCGGTGAGTTCGCATTTACAATAGGATTAAATGTCGGGTCATTTTTTGCAAATGCAAAAGGATTTGTATCAACGGATTTTATTTTTGAAACAGGATTATAAATAAAACCGGATTGATAAATATTGATTGCGCTGACATTCATTTTTCATTGTTTCCAAAGAATGGTATCATTATTTTTATTGGCACTAACCCATTATATTTATAAACGATTGCCATTGCAATAAAAATTTTACCAAACTCAAAAAAGTCAAAAAAATATTTGACAAAAAGCCTTGATTTATGTATCTTAAAGGATTCATTTTTATTGAATGTTATTCATATATGAGTTGGTTAATCATTTAACTGCAATTCAAGGATTTTTTTATGGATCGACAGGCAAGCGTTTCCAGAAAAACAAAAGAGACTGAAATTTTTGTCCGTTTTGATTTAGATGGTTCCGGCAAGGGTGATATTTCAACTGGAATTCCTTTTTTTGATCATATGCTGACCGCTTTCACCGTTCATGGTTTTTTTGATCTCAAGATCAGTGCCAAAGGGGATCTTGACGTTGATTATCATCATACAATAGAGGATGTCGGACTGGTCCTTGGGCAGGCACTTTCAAAAGTGCTTGAAAATAAAACACGAATTGTTCGGTTTGGAGATAGTTGTGTTCCGATGGATGAGGCGTTGTCCAGGGTTACAATAGATCTGTCAAACAGGCCGTATCTTGTCTACAATTTTCCGGCTGATCTTAAAGTAATAGGAAAATTTGATGCCTTTCTTGCTAAAGAATTTTTCCAATCATTTTGTGTACAAGGGGCATTTAATCTTCATATTAATTCTTATTATGGTGTGAATGAGCACCATGTTCTTGAATCAATTTTTAAGGCTTTTGGAAGATCCTTGCATATGGCCACCAGAATAGATGAAAATATTTGTGGTGCCCTGTCCAGCAAGGGAACTCTATAGAAATTTTAAAAAACTAGTGGAAATCAATGATAATTATACCTGCTGTTGATATTAAAAAAGGCAAATGTGTCCGGCTGTTGCAGGGCCGGATGGAAGATACCACCCATTATTCGGACTCTCCTTTAAAAATGGCTCAACAATGGGAAGCTGACGGCGCTGTCCTTATTCATGTTATAGACCTTGATGGTGCATTTGCCAAAGAAGTAAAAAACTTTGCAACCATCCGGGATATTTTGGCCGGTATTAATGTCCCCATACAGGTGGGAGGTGGCATCAGAGACATGGAAACTATTGAAATGTATGTTGATGCAGGCGTTTCAAAAGTCATTATTGGAAGTGTTGCCCTCTATAATCCGGACCTTGTAAAAGATGCCTGTAAACACTTTGAGGGTAAAATTGTCGTTGGAATTGATGCAAGAAACGGCAGGGTTGCCGTTGAAGGATGGAGCCGGACATCTGAGACGCGTGCCATTGATCTTGCAAAAGAATTTGAGTCCTGCGGTGTTGCGGCAATCAATTTTACTGATATTCACAGGGACGGCATGCAGACCGGTCCCAATATTGAAGAAACAGCAGCCATGGCAGATGCAGTCTCAATACCCATTGTGGCATCCGGTGGTGTCAGTACAATTCAGGACATTAAAAATCTTCTTGAAATAGAGAATAAGGGGGTGACCGGTGTTATAACCGGCAGAGCCCTTTATGAAGGAACCCTTGATTTAAAAGAGGCTATCAGGATTTCAAACTGACAATTATCCTTAAAGATAATTATTGACATGTGATTTTAAATACTTAGCTTATATTACTAGTAAAACCGTTAAATTTTGGAGTCAGCGCCACCTAAATGTATATTCCTGAAGAAAAAGTTTCAGAGATTTTAAATACTTCAGATATTGTTGATATTATTTCAGAGTCTGTCATTTTAAAAAAATCCGGAAGAAATTTTTTTGGGCTATGTCCTTTCCATTCTGAAAAGACACCCTCCTTTTCCGTCAATGCAAGCAAACAGATTTTTCATTGTTTTGGTTGCAGTGCCGGGGGGAATGTATTGTCTTATATTATGAAATATCACGGGATTACCTTCCCGGAGGCAGCAAAAATGCTGGCCCGTAAGTATAATATAACCATTGAAACCAAAGACATTGATCCTGCAAAAAGAAAAGAGTTCCTTCTTAAGGAAAGTTTGTTTCGATTAAATAAAACCGTTATGGGGATCTATTTTGATGAGTTGAAAAATTCAGCACCCGGTAACAAGGTGGGGGACAAGGCAAGAAAATATTTAAAACAAAGAGGGATTTCCGACGATATTATTCAGCAGTTCAACTTAGGTTTTTCTCCGGATAAGTGGGAATCCATTGTTAAGATGTTGAAAGAACAAAAAATTTCTAAAAATATAGCCGTCCAATGCGGTTTGATTTTGGGAAGGCAACAAAAGACCGGGTATTATGACAGGTTTAGAAACCGGATCATGTTCCCTATTTTTGATGTAAATATGCAGGTGGCAGGCTTTGGCGGCAGGGTGATGGATGATGCCATGCCCAAATATATGAATTCTCCTGATACACCCGTATATAATAAAAGCCGTATTCTTTACGGCCTTCATGCAGCAAAACAATTTTGCAGACAGACAGGGTTTGTTTATATTGTTGAAGGATATTTTGATTTTTTATCCCTCTATCAACACGGCATTAAAAATACAGTCGCAAGTCTTGGTACCGCATTAACACCGGATCACGTAAGAATCCTTAAAGGATATGCTGCAAAGATGGTACTTGTTTTTGATTCTGATGCGGCCGGAATCAATGCAGCAAAAAGAAGTATTAAAATTTTTTTAAAAGAGGGCGTCGATACAAGAGTACTTGTACTTCCTGAAGGGAATGATCCGGATTCCTATGTGGTAAAACATGGGCAAAAAGCATTTAATGAATTGGCAAAAAATGCCAAAACCGTTATGCAATTTCTTTTACAGGTCTCCATTGATACCCATGGGCTGTCTGTGGAAGGACGGATTAGAATTCTAGATGATATGAAACAACATTTGATTTTGATTCAGGATAGTGCCTTAAGATCTTTATATATAAAAGACCTTGCAGAAAACTTGAATATTGATGAAAAAGCAGTTTTGGAGAAAGTCAGGGAACACTATTTAAATGGCCCGGCAAAAAGATCATATTTGAATGAATCAACAAAAGAGGAAAATACTCTTGCGTCTGATCGAAGAGAAGAGCAGATGATTTCACTGATGCTCAATTTTCCCGAAATCATAGATGAAATTAAAAACAGAGATGTTTTAGATTGTTTTTATTCTGAAAAACTAAAACGCATAGCAAAGAAAATTATAAGTATAGATCCCGGTAAAGAAGCCTTCATCACAGATGTTATGGTAAAAATGGAAAATAGTGAGGATCAAGAACTTATCGCATCTTATGCCATGAATGATTTTGTTTCAGAAAATATTCATAAAACAGCTCTGTCTATAATCAATAGAATTATTAGAGTAAGAAAAAAGCAGCAAAACACTTTAACAACTAAAATTAAAAGTGCGGAAAAGGGCTGTGATTCTGATTTGATGGAGCTTTTAAAGCAAAAGCAGGCAGAGATTCAGCAATTACATGGTCGGTTATAACTTTAACCCTTTGGGAGGCATTTTATGGCGGGTAAGACAAATAAGTCTGGAGAGAATGTAGTAATTAGTAAGAAAGAGTTACAAAAACTTATTAAAAAAGGTGAAAAAAACGGTTCTCTCTCCTTTGCCGAAATTAATGATGCAATATCCGATAATTTAAAATCATTGGATCAGATTGAAAATATTGTTATGCAATTTAAAGAGCTTGGAATCAAGCTTGTGGATAAGGAAAAAGAAAAAATAAAAAAAGCGACTAAGAAAGTTGCAAAAAAAGCCACTGTAAAAAAGGCTGCAAATAAAAAGACGACTAAAAAGGGAACTAAAGCGGTAAGTAAAAAGACTGAAAAAAATAAAAAAGCATCTAAAAAAGAAACTAAAAAGGATGTTGAAAAAGAAAAAAAACAAGCAGTCAAAAACCTTTTTCCTCCTAAGAAAGCGGGGTCGGATGTAGAGTTTGGTGCCGTTACTGACCCTGTGAAAATGTATCTCAAAGAAATGGGAATGGTCACTTTGCTCAGTCGTGAAGGTGAGATTGAAATTGCCAAAAAGATTGAGCGTGGGGAACGTGATGTCCTGCGAGCCATGTTGGATTGCCCCTTATCAGTATCCACGATTTTCATCTATGGAGATAAGATGGAACAAAAGACCATGCGGCCCAAGCATGTTTTAAGGGATGTGGATGAAGGGGATGGGGTTGTCGATGAGGTTTCCAAGCAGGAAAAATTTTTAAATTCCATAAAAATAATAAAAAATATTCATCAGGAAAATCTAAACAAAAGAGATCTATTACTGCAAGAGAAAAAAAGATCTAAAAAATATGAAACCTTTTCCAAGGAGATATTCAGCAACACGGAAATCATATTTGAGGAATTAAAAAAATGGCGATTTGAATCCAACGTTATTGATAGGATTGAAAAAAGCATTCGAAATACCATTATATGGTTTGAAAAAGTTGATGAGTTGCTTGAAAAATGTGCCAGAACTTTTAATGTTAAAAGTCGAAAAATGTTTGATCAGCTCTCTGATGAAAAGACATTTGTAAAGTGGGCATTATCCAAGTCTGATATTAAAAAAGAGCGGGCCGGAATATTATATCAGGATATCTGTTCCATTTTAACCCAGGTTTCTTTGAGAAAAAATGAAATCAAAGGGGACTCCAAACATTTAAAACAGATTACCGACTGTATCGACAAAGGGCGTAGAAATGCTGATTTTGCAAAAAGAGAACTAGTAAGAGCAAATTTAAGACTGGTGGTCAGTATCGCAAAAAAATATACGAACAGGGGATTGCAATTTCTCGACTTAATTCAGGAAGGCAATATCGGTTTGATGAAGGCGGTGGATAAATTTGAATACAGAAGAGGATATAAATTTTCTACTTATGCTACCTGGTGGATCAGACAGGCCATAACAAGAGCCATTGCAGACCAGGCCAGAACCATCCGGATACCGGTACATATGATAGAAACCATCAACAAACTTATTCGGACATCAAGATACCTTGTACAGGAAATGGGTAAGGAACCGTCTCCTGAAGAAATTGCCCAAAAGATGGAAATTCCCATTGAAAAAGTTCGACGGGTATTAAAAATTGCCAAAGAACCTATTTCTCTTGAGACCCCCATTGGGGAAGAAGAGGACAGTCATCTGGGTGATTTTATAGAAGATAAAAAGTTTTCCATTCCCTCGGATGCAGCTATTGATTTCAGCTTGGCAGAGCAAACAAGGAAAATTCTTGCTACTTTAACACCCCGTGAGGAAAAAGTCCTTCGAATGCGGTTTGGTATTGGTGAGAAATCAGACCATACATTAGAGGAAGTTGGAAAGGATTTTACAGTGACAAGAGAACGTATTCGTCAGATTGAGGCAAAAGCATTGAGAAAGTTGAGACATCCGACAAGAAGCAGGAAACTCAAGACCTTTATTGAGAATTAAATCTTGACACTAAATCAGTATTTATATATATATTGCAAGTTTGTGTGAATAAAAGGGCCCATAGCTCAGTTTGGCAGAGCCACCGGCTCATAACCGGTCGGTCCCTGGTTCGAGTCCAGGTGGGCCCACCAATAAAAAATATTAAAGGTACATTGTATGGTTGTAACAAAAAACAAGAGAGGATACTCAACTTGCATATGAATGTGCCAGGAGTTTATCAACCGGATATAAAAAATTAAAAGCGTGGTTATTTACCACGCTTTTTTTATTTACACATGGGTTTAGTATGGTGAGAACAAAGGATATATTGGAACTGCTCAATACAATTGCACCTTTCGATATTGCTGAAGATTGGGACAATTCAGGGCTCCAGGCAGGAAATCTGAACTGGGAAGTAAAAAAAATAATCATCGGGCTTGATGTTTCAATGTCATTGATGAATGCTGCAAAACAAAACAATTGTGACCTTGTGCTCACTCACCATCCTTTGATGCTCCGGGCTGAAAAATTCATTGATTTTAATAAAATGCCGGGCAGTGCAATCGAAATTGCCGCAAGACATGGAATCAGTATTGTTTCCGTTCACACAAATTTAGACAAAGCCAATGACGGTTTAAATGATTATTTTGCAAAAAAGATTGGTATAAAAAAAACAAAGGGTTTTTTGATAGAGAATTCGTCATCCATGCCTGCAAATGAACTGATCGGTATGGGCAGAATCGGATATCTTAACTCTCCATCCGTACTTAAACAACTTGTTCTCCAAGTAAAAGAAAATCTTAATTTGACCCATCTGCGAGTAACGGGAGACATGGATTTGCCCGTAACCTCGGTTGCCATTTGTACTGGCAGCGGTGGCTCTCTTCTGGATGATTTTTTGGAATCCGGTGCAGATGTATATATTACCGGAGATATGAAATATCACGAGGCAAGGCGTGTTGAAGAATATTCTAAAGCTCTTATCGATGTCGGACACTTCGGCTCTGAACATATGGTGGTTGATTTGCTTTTTGACAAATTAAGTCGGGTAGTTCAGAAAGCAGGATATAATATACAAATAAAAAGATTTAAAAAAGAAAAAGATCCATTTACTATAGTTTAAGGATAACATTATGAATGATATTTCCAAACAGAATATAGAAACCCTGGTCAAACTTCAGGAAGCTGAAACTCAAATTGTCAGGCTTAGAGCTGTCCTGGAAAAAGTTGAAAAGAAAAAAGGCAAATTAAGTGGTCAGTTAAAACAGTTTGGAAATGCCTTAGAAGAAAACAAAGAAAACCTTTTAAGTGCTGGAGCAGCTTGCCGGGATATTGAAATGGAAATTCAAATTGTTGATGACCGTATTATTAAAAGCAATGAAAAATTAAGGATGGTAAAGACTAATAAGGAATATCAACTTTTTTTAAGGGAAGTGGATGATAATAAAAAACGTAAAGATGCCCTGGAAACTGAATTACTGGAATATCTTGATGAAAAAGAAAAAATGGAAGAAATCGTTCAGGAAAGTGAAAAAGAGTTTCTTCTTCTAAAGGATCAAATAGAAGCCGAACAAAAAGATATTGAAAAAAAATCAAAGGATGACAGAGAGCTTCTTGATGAATATCTTGCCCAGCAAAAAGATATTGGAAAAAATATTGATCCTTCTTTAATGACCCGATTTGTAAAAATTTCAAAAATGAACAAGGGTCTTGCAGTGGTAAAGGTGAGAAAAGAGGTGTGCATGGGATGTTTTATGAATATACCGCCTCAATTATATATTGAAGTGCAGCGGGGTGATTCATTGATTTTGTGCCCGCAATGCAGTAGAATACTTTATTATGAACAATCGGTCTGACCAGGAAAAACGATCGCTGGGGGGGGTAAACCCCTGGAGGAAAGTCCGAACACCGCAGGACAGGACGCTCCATAACGTGGAGTCACGGTGACGTGAAGGAAAGTGCAACAGAGAGTAGACCGCCTGGATTGCCAAGATTGAAATAAAGGCCAATCCTGGTAAGGGTGAAACGGTGCGGTAAGAGCGCACCAGTTTTCCAGGTGACTGGAAAAGCTTGGTAAACCCCGTCCGGTGCAAGACCAAATAGGAAAACGTTTGAGGGTTGTCCGCCCGAGTTTTCGGGTAGGTCGCATGAGGTGTGCGGCAACGTACACCCCAGATGAATGATCGTTGACCTGTTCAAGGTAACGAGAGCAGGTAACAGAATTCGGCTTATAGACTGGTCAGGCCGTTTTTTTTATTTCTGATGTTGGATTATAAATTATGAGTTTTACTTGCGATATTTCATATAAAGAAAAAGCCAATATTTTTTCTTTTGAGTATTTAAAATGCATTTTATTTGTTGTTGGAGTTGAAGATGATGAGTATATCTATACAAAAAAATTATACTCAAAACTTATTACAACCTCTCATATCCTTGAAGATTTTTTGGATTTCCACGGGGCTAAAAAAAATAAAGAATGGGTATTTTATCGTGAATTGTCTGCGACCATTCGGCATCTTGCATTGGCGTGCTATTCTCAAAGACATATTCTTAATCGGTTTAAATTTTATTTTTTTGAACAAAATCGCTATGAGACATTTAAGCTTGAAGCGTTTGATACACTGAAGATTTTACAGGAATCCATAAGGCTTGCAGCTCCAGTGATCATAGAAGAAGCCCGCCGTCTGAAAATCAATATACCGGATACTGGGTATAATTTGAGTTATTTCCCTGGAATTTCATCTACACAACAGCTGGATCACAATATAGATGATTTTAATGCCAAAGATCAACAAAAAGAGAACCTGACGCGTATTGCCAGTGAATTTTTGGAAGTTGTAAAAGATTTCGATCAATTAGCATTTTATGAGCGCTATGACTTAAAAAAACTAAATGAGCTTGTACCTGAACAAATCAATGAAGTTACTATTAGAAGATATGAAAT
>Ga0255384_10164_pt1 | contig 10942 bp, 10 predicted proteins | sample ANMaggSeSYBR01F7_FD_182106 | JGI IMG/M metagenome (GOLD analysis project Ga0255384, IMG submission 182106) | Sediment cell enrichment communities from methane seep in Santa Monica Basin, California, United Staets - ANME aggregate JGI... | ecosystem: Environmental > Aquatic > Marine > Cold seeps >... | reverse complement strand
CGAACTTCGTCGATAGGTCTGCTTGATGTTGTGCTGTTCGTTGCTATAATCACAATGCCAGGGAACCATTTGGCAGAACACAACATTTACATACTCTGTGCTTGCCAGTACTCCGTTCCCAATGACTTCAGCTCCAGCTGAAACCAGAGGTATTTCTTTGGGGGCTCTGTTATGAACATCGGCCGGACTGATACCTGTCAAAAGTGACGTTGTCCCTAATGATTCAAAGTATGATGCTATGTGCTCGTTTTTCTTTATAGTTATCCCGGGTAACAATACGTGCACATCTTCCTGGTTTAGACCAATCCCCACTATATGACCACCTTTTTTGAGCCACTTGTTTATATCTCTCAGGTGAGCTGACAATTTTTTTCCACCACCTGGTCCAATGATCATTACTTGGTTGGTAGAAAGTTTTCCGCCGCTATAAGAATCAGTTGAGATTCCAGCCTTGTCGAGGTGGTTTTTGCCAGTAGACTCACCCATGTACAAAGGTTCTCGATTTAGTGGAGAATCCCATTCTGAAATATAGGAGATGATATTCCTGGTTAACAGTTCTGCGGCCGGATCAACCTCAGTACGACCTGTCACATCCATCTGGCAGAACAGTACGATTCCTTTCCCTTCCCTATACTCCATTAAGGGACTGTACTGGAGGCTGTAACCGCCATCTGTCAAAGGCAGGAAATTACCACAGGCAGGTTTTTCGATCAGTACACTTGCTACGTTTCCACGATTCCCACAGCGCCAGGCCCGTGTTACTTCGATGTCACACCATTTTACAGCCGGAGTTTCAAACGTGGTGAAAGGAGAGTCGCCTCACCTCGCCAATCGCGAAGGTTGTCCTCTTCAAGTCCTGATAAAACCGGATGATCCTTTACCCGCCTGTAAACATGACGCAATCCATATTCCTGGATTCGGAATCCAAACCGGTTCTGCAGGACATCAGATGTCTGCTCGAAGACAATCACTTTCATTCCTTCACGCACTCTGGAGAGGTCCAGGCCCGGTCCTTCTGTTGTCATTGCTTCTTTTCCAATGATCAATAAATCAAATCTGGAAAGATCATTACCAGCTTCAATGGATTGATAAACCAGACCAAGGTTATCAATTAATCTCCCGGTTTCACCCTTCGGATCCCATAATGCAACCTTTAATCCTGTTTTAACACCAGGAGGTTGAGATAACACAGTTATTGAGAAAGTATCATTCTGAAATTCGCCATTACTGAAACTTACAGAAGTTTTAATTTCGTAATTACCCGCTTTCAAACCTGGCGGCAGATTATAGCTAACTGAAATTCGTTCCTGCTGACCTGTATCTATATGAATAGATTTCTCACCAGTTACAGCCCGGGGAAGATCCAATGACCACCGGCAATTGCATGATAAAGTCTCCCGGGAATTGTTTATGATAATAATTTGTTTCTCAAAAGTCTCTCCGGAAAGGAATATATGATCTTTGCTTGTAAAAGCATCTTGTTTACCTCCAATATAGGCCAGTACTGATTTGTTATTATCTGTGAGAGCTTTTGCGGCTACCGTTGGGATCCAGTCAGATGGTTTAAAAGCCATATCCATACGTTCGCGATACCTTTTGATGAAGTCAGGACTCAAACCGGGTCGCTGGAGGTTTTCCCAATCTATATTAAATTCTTTTGGGATTTTATACACACAGTCTCGCAAAATCCAGTACATGCTGAAGATCCATGGTGAATTGGCTGACATTTCCCAAGTTCTAAAAGCCCGCCAGTGTTCTTTTATATGCATGGCATAGACAGGGAAACGTTCCTTCAATTCATCTGAGTTAAGACTATATGGATAATCATACCGTCTCCATACCTTGCCGGCCCTGAACTGTTCTGCTTCCCACCGGAGATTTTCTTTTTCCATATCACTGATCTGGTAGGCCCGATCACCAAGAAATTGTGCATTCCATTCGGCAAGACAGAATTCCCAGGGTCCCTGGGCACCGCTTGTACCTTTGTACCATCCGCGGTAAAGTACCCAATCCCATGGGAAGGGTGATCCGAATTCACACGTAAATACAGGTTTTACCCCTGTAGTTGACCAATGTTCAAACCATTCACACATCTCCTGGATGGGGACCCAGTTGGGGTAGAAATTGCTGGTATGCAATGAACTGAGATTACCAGAGGAGTGGTGATAGATAATTTTATTTGGATCGATTTTATGCACAATCGCTTCAACACTTTGCGCTCTTTCTGCATTTCTTAAAGCTGCAGGTGTACGGGGATTCGAATAGCCATCGATCTGGTCGGGATTCATATCCTCAGTATAACCCGTATAATTGTGGTTCATCGAGTAAAATACCACAGATGGGTGATTTTGAGCTTCATGGATATAGAATCTTGCATGATTAGCATATCCATTGCTTTGAACTGCATCAGGGTTTTCCCATTCGTAATGTCGGTAGTGTGGTTGCGAAAATGAGACCAGCATTCCCACATCATCAGCTGCTCGCAGAACCTCTGTAAAACTCAGGTGTGTGCCCGGTTCACAACCATAGTTATGAGTATAAACGAAATTGATGCCAATACTCTGGAGTCGGAGGAGGCTTTCTTTAGCAGCTTCATAATTTGCCAGGTATGCCCCACCCTGAGCATTATCCAACGGTACAGCTGACAGGAATATTCGTGTACCGTTCAGGTAGAAATCCCGACCATCAATCCAAAATTCCCGAAAGCCGAAAGTTACAGGGATGGTGGTATCAAGTACCCTGTTACTGCCTTCTACTAGTGAAATTACAGCTTCGTATTTATTTTGTGGTGTATGGATATCCCAGAGCTTTGTGGGCTTCCATTTTTCGGTGATAACAATGGAACCATCTTCGAGATCTTGTGACCTGAACAATTTACTTGTAATTTCCTTAACCTTTTTCTCTTTATCAGTAATCACTACACGGAAAGAATATTGTTTACTGTTGTTAATCCCCTTCAGTGAGGCGTTTAACATGATCTCTTCTTTACGAAAAAATGTATCAATTTTTACGTTTTCAATCCGAGTACCGACAGGTGTACTATTAAGATAAACATCTCCACACAATCCACGACGCATTACCCTTCCTTCACCCAGCCTGGGGGCATTGCTGTCGTTGACCATGACAACGACATCCTGCAGCGGCATAGCAGTAACTTTGATACTGAGAATATGTTTACTGCCCGGTTTACACAGCGAAGTAAGGTCCAATTCTCCTGACGGGAAAAACATTTGTCCCACCAATTTCCCATCTATGAAAAAAGCAGCTGTGGAATTCAAATATCCCAGGTTGATTGTAATTCGGCGATCAGTCCATTCCTCTGGTATGCTGATTTCTCGCTGATACCAGGCCGTTTTGACATCATCCAATAAGTTTCCCTTCCAATTTGGATGGTTAAATAGTCGCTGGTTTTCCTGCTGCATATAGTCCGAAAAGCCAGGCCAGTTACCAGGTACTTTGAAATAACCCCAATTTGCAGTTGGTGGAATATTGGATTCAATTCCCTCAGGTTGCCACATCCACAAGCCATTTATACAGATCCTTTCAATGGAAGGAGTTGATTCACGTTATGCCTTGTTGAGGTCCCAGACATCTCTTACTCCCTGTGGTAGTCTTACTGCTTCCTGAGTGATTTTCATTCCCCCTGATTGCAGTGTAAGGCTTTCATTCTCTATTACGGTTTCCCTGTTTCCAAAACTTAACAAAGGCCGTGGAAGACCCAAACCGGCAATAAACATACCCATTGTCTGTAAAAAGGTTCTGCGAGTTTTTACCGGTTTTCTATTATTTAGGTTGGTTTTTATCAGATTCATTTTGATAAGAAGTTTTTTTGGATAGAAATAAAAAAAATGGTAATTGTTTACCTGGGTATGCTACCCAGTAATGAAATTGTGTCCTTCGAAGGTAGTGTATAATTCGGAGAAAACATTCCGGTCGTGCTTCCGGGCCGTTGAAACAAATCCTGCGATTCGGGCATAGATCTCTGCCCCTGAAAGAGTGCGGAAGCAGTTTGACACTTTCTGTTTGACCTTAGCAGGCCTGATATCCCTTTCGGCCAGATTGTTTGTGAATGGTACCTTTCTGTTGAAAGCAAACGCCAGTACTGCCTCCTTTTCCCTGATCAGCCGTTCCACGAGATTTCTTCCTTTGGTCCGTTTATACCGGCCCTTCTTACCGGGTGTTTTTCTTGGTGGAGGCTCTGCTTTTTCACCGAGACTGCATATCAGTGAGAATCTGTCTTCAATATGATCTCGTCGTTTGACCCGCTCCTCAAAAGGCATCTCATACACGTGCATCAGGAAAACATGAAACACTTTTGCCCATTTGCTCTGCCTGTTTTCTATCAGGCCTTCCAGCTCTCTCAGGATATGGGCCCCGCAAATAGCATGCTTCATGTTGTTAGACCTAAAGTAACTGCTCCAGCAGTCATGCACCAACCAGCCCCTGATCCTGTTCAGTACAGACTTCTCACTATCCATAGCCATACTGAACCGGGGCATTGACGCCCTCAGGTGCAATACCCTTATGCCACTTCCCACACCCCGGACATTTCCCTTTTAACAACTGATGTGCGGTTACTTCCAGCGGTTCTGTCGCATTTGATGCAAAATACGGTTTTTTCAATCAAATCCAGAACGATTCAAAATCATAACCCGTTGATCTTCAACAAAATATTTTTTTGCTAGTTCACCATTTTGGACATAAAATGGTTATCTTTTCACAGATGCGACAGAACCGAAAAAAGCATGTCCAAAGGATACCATTTCATCTTGAATGGTACACTATATGAATCAAAATACCGGAATAAAGTAGGTGATTTGCTTCATACCAAGTACAATGGTTCATTCGCTTCCAATGGATTGATCATCAAAGAATTTAAAGTTGGGAGGGAAAAGCAGAATATCATCAGCATTAGTTCCCGGTACATATTGGTCGGAGGTATGCGGTACCTGCCGGTTGACAGGGAACAGTCACTTGCACAAGGTTACCAGGTCCGTCTCTGGGACAATGGATTTTCTGAAAAAGCATCCGATTACCTCAGGATTGACATGCAGTTCAAATTCAGACGGAATAAGACCAGATATACCGGTGAATGGAGCATAGATCTGATCAATGTGACAAACAGGGAGAATATGCTCATCGAGTATTGGGATAGCAGTGCAAGAGACTTCAGGATCGAGTATCAAAATCCATTTATTGCGCTCGTGAATTACAGGATCCAGTTTTAACATTTGGTTGATAAATATGATTGTAACAGAATATAATCTGCCACGGTTGATTTTCTTATTGCTCGCACTCCTGACAGGTTGTGAAAAAGAACAGGAAGATCCTCGATTTCCATCCAGTGACTTAATTTCCTCAGGATCCTACCAGGGTGAGTACTGGGCCGTCGATTCAGAAGGTGTGGCCAATGGTGGTTCCGGTGTTCAGCTAACACCCAGGGATATGGCCAGGTTTGGTTACCTGTATCTTAAGGATGGGGTCTGGGATGGAGAACAAATCGTTTCGGCAGAATGGGTTGAAATATCACAACAGAAACATATTAAAAGGAAATACATACCTGACTATTACTATGGTTATCACTGGTGGGTAAGTGATAAGAATACCTACTCAGCAATGGGCTATGGGGGGCAATGCATCATCATCGTACCCGAACATGACCTGGTTGTGGTTTTTACCAACCATTTTACTGAGGACAATGATCTTCAGAGAGCTGCCCCGGAGCGGTTGTTGAATACGTATATCATACCTGCCATTAAATAGTATCCTCTCTCAAGAAATGGCTCGCATCATGTTAACTCCACAGATTGGAAACCAGGGTCTTGGATTCCGGCTGGGTGATGACGGAAAAGACAGGTTTTTAACACCGGCCTAAACTACCACTTACCGGAAAAATTTGATGCCACTTTCAGATAATAATTCAGCTTATATATTTTTGTAAATGAAATTTAATTGAGACAAATTTCGAGTTAAGATTGTCTAACAATTAAAACCGGTTTGTGGAAGAGTACTTGGATACAAATGAAATAGAATTAGTAAAACTTGCAAAAGCTGGCAACAAGTTAGCTTTAGCTTCACTGATTTTACAGCATGAGGAGCAAGTTGTGAAAACTATTACAGGAATGTTGGGGAAATGCCCTGAAGCTGATGATATAAGCCAGGAAACATTTGTTCGGTTCTATCAATCCCTGGACGATTTCAAATGCAAGTCCGGTGTCGGAACATATATTACACGAATAGCCATTAATCTCTCTTTGAATGAAATAAAGAAAAGGAAACGCAATGATAAGTTCTTTTCAATAAATAGTGATAATAATATTTTGCAAATTCCTGATACGAATTTATCTCAACATTTAGAAAACGATAATTTGAAGGAAATAGTCAATAAAGCTGTACAATTTTTAGAACCCAAATATAGAATTGTGATTGTTTTAAAACTGATAGATGGATATTCGACAAAAGAAATATCAGAAATCCTTAACATTCGTAAAAGCTCAGTACTTACAAGACTTTCACGGGCGCAGGAAAAATTACGTAATAGATTAAAGTTTTATAAGGAGGGTTTATTATGAACAAAAGAATATACAGATTATTAATTAGGTCTCTTGATGATAAATTATCAGAAAAAAAAGCAAAGACGATTAAATAATTACTTGTCTTCTTTACTTGAATTACAAAAAGAAAAAAGATATCTGTTAAAGATTAGAAAACTAATTATTGAAAAGGATTATAAACCTGACAATTTATTTGTTAAAAAAGTATTAAGTAAGATTAGTGCTCTAGAAAATGAAGAAATAATAACTGTCAGCTTTAATAACTTGCTATATGACTTATTCAAAAAAGTGGCAATAACAGGAGGAGCAGCAATAGTATTATTAATGATAATAACATGTTTTTCACAGGGTTCATTAAATCCGTTTTCATTTCTAAATACATCAGGAATTTTTCAAGAACCTGATTTCCTATCCTGTGCATTATTGAATTTCTAAAATCTATATATTATGAAACGAAAAATAAAACCAATTCTGATATTATTAGGAACACTAATTATCGGATTTGTTATAGGCGGATTATTTACAGTAACAATTATTCGCTATAAGCTTATGCGGTTTGCTACAGAAGATGGATTTAAAGAAGCTACCTATAGTTTCTTTGATCCTAATGATAATCAAAGAAATGAAATGAAACCAATTGTGGAGAAATATTCAAAGAAACATAATGAATTAAGACGTACTTTCTTTATAGAATTCTTTAACATGGCTGACTCAATGGTAATAGAATTAAACTCTATTTTAACTGATGATCAAAAAGAAAAATATCTTAAAGGAATGAGTGAACATGAAGATGATATAGAAAAAATGATGCAATAAAAAATTAATTAACATGATAAGATGTTTCTTTATTCTCATAATATGCCTTTCTATCACCAACCTTCAGGCACAGGAAAAATTCACCATAAGCGGATACATTAAAGACGCTTCTACAGGAGAAGAATTGATAGGTGCAACAACGCATATTAAAGAGTTAATAAAAGGTGGAATAACCAATGTTTATGGTTTTTATTCAGTTACCATACCTAAAGGGAAATATAATGTTGAGTACAGTTTTATTGGTTATGAAACACAGAAAGTTGTCATAGATCTTACTCAGAGTATTAAGAAAAATATTGAGCTATCACCCATAGCAACTTCATTAGAAGAAGTCGTTGTATCAGCCGAAGCTATTGACAAAAATGTTAAGTCAGCAGAGATGAGTGTTGTTGAAATAACACTAAAAGAAATTAAAACTATTCCTATTCTATTTGGTGAACAGGATATTTTAAAAACTCTTCAGCTTATGCCAGGAGTAAAATCAGCAGGCGAAGGTAACAGTGGTTTTTATGTAAGAGGAGGTGGTCCTGACCAAAATTTGATTTTACTTGATGAAGCACCTGTGTATAATGCTGCACATTTAATGGGTTTTTTCTCTGTATTTAATTCAGACGCAGTAAAAAACATGAAACTATACAAAGGAAATGCACCTGCCGAATTTGGCGGACGATTATCATCGGTGTTAGATATTAAAATGAATGAAGGAAACTCAAAACGATTTTCAACTTCGGGTGGTATAGGTTTAATTTCTTCACGTTTAAATTTTGAAGGACCGATAGTTAAAGATAAAGGGTCTTTTATTCTTACAGGCCGCAGAACTTATGCCGATTTGTTTTTAAAACTGTCATCTGATACAACACTAAATAATACCACATTATATTTTTATGATTTTAATATAAAAGCAAATTATCGTTTTGGTCAAAACGATCGTATTTTCCTTTCAGGTTATTTCGGACGTGACATTATGGATATGGACGGAAACTTTGGTTTTGATTGGGGAAATACAACTGCTACTTTAAGATGGAACCATTTATTCAACAATAAATTTTTTTTAAACTCAACTTTTATTTATAGTAACTATGATTACATTGTTGGTTTTATGGATAAAAATCTTACATCCACAATACAAGATTTTAATCTGAAAGAAGATTTTCAATATTTTATTAATACAGAAAATAGCTTAAAATTCGGGATCAATTTAATACATCATACTTTCTTGCCGGGGAAAGTAACTACTGAGGGCGATTCCGATAACGATAAACAAATTAGTGATAAATATGCAATTGAAAACTCAATTTATGTTGCACATGTTTGTAACATAAGTGCCAGACTAAAATTGAATTATGGTTTGCGTTATTCAATGTTTTCATATATCGGTCTCGGCGATGTTTACACATTTGATAAAGATGGAGAAATTATTGATACCACAACTTATAAAAGAGGGGAGTTGATTAAGAACTACGGTGGGTTTGAACCGCGATTCCTAGCAAGTTGCCTGATTAATGAAACAAGCTCAATTAAATTCTCATACACACGGAATAGACAGTATATTCATCTACTCTCAAACTCTACATCTTCAACAAATTTGGATATTTGGCAACCGAGCACAAATATCGTAAAACCCGAAATTGCTGACCAGTTTGCCCTCGGGTATTACAGAAATTTCAGTAATAGCAAATATGAAACATCTGTTGAAATTTATTATAAAGACCTTCAAAATCAGATTGACTATAAAGACGGGGCAGATATTTTCATGAATGAGAAAGTTGAAGCATTGATTGTTTCCGGAAAAGGATGGTCTTATGGAGTTGAACTATTTATTAAAAAAAAATATGGTAACCTGACTGGTTGGATCAGCTATACATGGGCAAAAACCGAAAGGAATTTTGATGATATTAATAATGGAGAAACATTTCCTTCTAAATACGACAGAACTCATGATATTTCAATAGTTGGCATATACAACCTTAATGAAAGACTGTCATTGTCAGCTACATGGGTGTTTTATACCGGTAATGCCGTTACTTTTCCGACAGGAAAATACATGGTTGATGACCATATTACACCTTTATATACTGAAAGAAACGGTTACAGAATGCCGGATTATCACCGCCTTGACTTAGGTGTTACTATAAGAAATAAAAAGGAAAAGAAATTTGAATCAAGCTGGAACTTTTCTATTTATAATGTTTACGCGCGGCAAAATGCCTGGACAATTAGTTTCAGGACAAAAAAAGATAATCCAGTGGAAACAGAGGCTGTACAATTGTCGCTTTTTTCAATAACGCCCTCTGTTACTTATAATTTCAAATTTTAAAATGATAAAAACAACATCAACAAGTGAATGAACGGGCATAAAAGGAAAAATTATGGCATGGTTGCTTAACAGCCCTGTACGAACACTAATTGAAGTCTGGCTTTTTGGTATGCCTAAAGCTCTTTTTCTAAATGAAGTTTCTAATCATATTCGCGGGTATGAGGTTGTTTTGGATGTGGGAGCTGGTTCTGGTTACTTCAGCTTAGCTATAGCAAAGGAATTAAATACTGGAAAAGTAATTTGTTTTGATTTGTCGGAAGAAATGCTCCGGCGTCTCAAACACAAAGTTAAGAAAAAAGGTATTGGAGATAAAATTCAAATAATAAACGGTGAAGCGTTTTCTTTAGATATCAATGATAAATCTGTGGATTTAGTTGTTTCAAACTTCGTCCTCCATGAAGTTTTAAGCCCGGAAACTGTTTTAAAGGAGATGGTTAGAGTATTAAAACCAAATGGATGGGTAATGATTACCGACTTTTTAAGCAATAGCATGTTCGGTAAGTTAGAAGTTGCCCTACATAGGACGGAAGCCCATGGTCCATTTAGCATTAAGGAATTAGAATCTCTTTTTGCCAAGTCAGGACTAAGAGATATAAAGGTTAGTCAGGTAAAAAAGAATTGGATTATTGGAATGGGTAAAAAATGAAAAAAAGGAACATAATAATAGCAGTACTTTTAATTTTCACGTTCTGGTCATGTGAAAAGGTAATTGATATTGATTTATCAAGTGTTGAACCGCAAATTGTTATTGACGGAACAATAACTGACCAATTGGGTCCTTATACAGTAAAAATCAGTAAAACCGCTGATTATTTCAATCCTAGTGCATTTCCTGCTGTTACAGGTGCAAGTGTTACTATTTCTGATGATGCAGATAATTCTGAAACATTAACAGAAGTTGCAGACGGATTATATCAAACATCAACATTACAAGGAATACCGGGCATATCTTATACTTTAAAGGTAATTACAGAGGGAGAAGAATACACTGCAACATCAACAATGCAGGAAGCCATTGAAATAGATTCGCTTACTTATGAATATGTTTCGGGTTCCTTTATTGGTCCTGATGAAGGATATAGATTGTATTGTCATTACTCACCACCAAATACCGATGAAACTTATTGCAGATTTAAAATTTATCGGAATGGTGATTTATTCGAAGAATATTATTTATCAGGTGGTGCATTAAATAAAGGAATTGATTTAGACAAGGAAGATGATTTCGGCATAAATGATACCGTTAAATTAGAAT
>Ga0255384_10163_pt1 | contig 10969 bp, 6 predicted proteins | sample ANMaggSeSYBR01F7_FD_182106 | JGI IMG/M metagenome (GOLD analysis project Ga0255384, IMG submission 182106) | Sediment cell enrichment communities from methane seep in Santa Monica Basin, California, United Staets - ANME aggregate JGI... | ecosystem: Environmental > Aquatic > Marine > Cold seeps >... | reverse complement strand
TAGCATTTCTGTTGCCGAAACCGTCTTTAACGTAACGAAGTGCATTGGGGTCAGGAAACCATTTTTCTCCGTCCAGTACAAACATATACTCATATCTGCCCGGTTCTAATTTAAGGGTTCCGGTCCAGATACCGTCCTCATCGGAATCTTCTAAAATATTAGCTTGAGGGTTCCAACCGTTGAAATCTCCGGCAATTGCCACGGTGTGAGCTTTGCCATCGCTAATTCTTAAAGAAAATTGCACTTCAGCTGAACAGATAAGAGGACTATCGGGCGTATTAAAAACAAAAGTAAAAGCAAAAAACATAACTGCTACTGCTACAGCTGCTGCACCTATAAAGCGGAAAGAAAATCGCGGAATAGAAATTCGCTTTTTGATGCGGTCCACCCAGGAGGTCTGAATCTGAATTTCTTTTTGTGAAATCTTAGCCATTATATTCTCGGTAAGATTTTCCGGTGCTGGCTTAGGTGACAAAGAATTTAAAGAAGTAATCATTTCTTTTAAACTTTGATATTTTTTATTGCAGATCGGACAAGATTTCAAGTGCTCATCGATTTGTTTGGACATATCCGCATCAAGTGTTTTATCTATATAAGGATTTAACAATCTTTTAATTTTTTGACAGTTCATTTTCTTGCTCCGCAAGGGTTTTTAGTTTACAGTTTTTAGTTGCTAGTTAAAATATTACTCGTTTGTATAATATAATACGAAAATGTCAGGTAAAAGTTTCACGAATTAAATTGCCAATTGACCGATTGTCCAATTGACTAATTTATTTTAATCTTCCGGTCTGCCTGTAAGTGATGTAATGTGTAATATGTAACAAGTAACCTGTTTTTGTAAACTTAAAACTATACACTATTAACTCATTTCTAATTACATGCACTCATTACTGTTTTCCTCACGATATACGACATACTATATACTATTACGAGATAGAGATTGCTTGGTTTGCCTTTGGCAGATTGGCAATAATAGAAAAAGCTGGATTGTTATTTTCACGGGAATGACAGAAAAAATTGAGATTACCGCGCCCTGATAAATCAGAGCAATGACATTTTAGGCAGGTGGGCTTGTCCTATACGCTAATATTTTTCTTAATTATTTGCTGGTGTAGTAAAAGTAGGCCTCTACTGCACCAGCAAATAACTTAAGAATTTAAATATTCGATACAAGAATGATCTTACAGATAGCCCAAACTATAATCTCCTTATATTTTTAATAGTTAATACTTTACTTTAAAGGGGGCTAGAGGAGGAAAAAGTATTAATAGTATTTACTGTAGCGCTCCCTCCACTTACTGAAAGAGTAAATACATTCCACCATTCATTAGCACCGCTCCCAGAGGGTATGGTAAAGGTATTTAACCATCCGGTGGAATCATATAATGTTACTACTGCGCCACTATCAGAGAAAGTACCTGCTAATGAAAAAGCGTGTACTGCATAGGTATAAGTACCATCATTTAAAGCAGTAATGGTCACTGTTTCAGGACCATAGCCATATGTATTATCCGTATCTAAATTAGCATCAGAAATAGTATCATTACCATAATAAAGATGCTGACTGCTAGGATTCCATAAATGAGAATCCAGATCTCCTAAAGTCCCCCATGTTAATACAATACGCATCTCTCCGGAAGCTAGGGTTGGAGTTAAAACGATATCCCCGGTTACAGTCTGGTTTTCCTGAACAGCTAAGCTTATAGTGTTATCTACATAACCTGTTGCACTTGCTTCCACATCATAATTTCCAACCGGTACATCACTAAAACTGTAATCCCCACTGCTATCTGCAGTGGTTGAAGGTATGCTGGTATTTAATATTGTCACTGCGGCTCCGGGTATGCCAATTGTTGTTAAAGCATCTCTAACTGTTCCGCTAATATTTCCCAAGGCACTCATCATTTCTTCACATAGCACAAAATTAGGAGTGTCTACGCAATCATCTGCCTGCCATGGAGTAAGTGATATTGCATCACATGTATCGGGATTAAAGACTATCGTAGTTACCATTTTTGTTTCATTTCCTACATTATCAGCAAGGGTTACTACGGCATAATAAGTACCTTCTACTAAACATTCAGTCTCGCAAACGATAGGACAATCAGTTCCAGAACAACTTCCGATGGGCTCCTCACAGATATTAGGATCACAGCATTCATCAAAAGGATCTCCGTCATAAAGGACCACAGACCAGCTGGCTAATCCTGAGCAAGCATCGCCGCAATTAACAGTATCATCATCGCAGGTGACTTCAGATGTAGTACTTGTAAAGCTTAGCTTACATCCTGCACAGGTACATTCATCTATACATATTTCCACTGTAGCATAAGGGTCTTCACTATCTACAATAACCGGGAACCAGATACAGGCCTCTGCTTCACATTCTCCTGATTCTACCTGCACATAGGAAGCACAGCAGCCTCCTCCGCAAGGACCAAATTCACCTGAACCGGTCCAGATTGTTCTATCGGCATTGGGGAATAAGACGACTTCAGAACCACAGTCGGGAGCACCATTTATTTCCACTTTGCTGTAATCACCGCCACAATCAGTGATGTAAGCTCCAACTCCTCCTACTACAGGTGCAGGGAAAGTGACAGTAATATCATGGAATCCACCACTTACATAGGTTTTGCCATCAACTACTACAGCACCATCAATATCTACGGTCACTCCTACTTCGCCTTCACCTTCTCCTTCGCCTTCGCCTTCAGCCGGTGTTGTGGGTAGACAGCCGACAAAGAGGAAGGATGCGAGTGTTACAACTAAGAGTACTAATAAAAGTTTCTTCATTATTTTCTCCTTTCATTTATTTCATTATGAAGATAGTTATTTAATTTCGCGAAATTAACTAATTATAATTTCTGTTTTAAAATAGCTTCTTATTCTTTTTACTTATGAGAGGAGTTTAAAGGCTCCTGATATTTCATAAGCAGGTCTCCATATCTCGACCTGATACGGGATAAGAAATTACAGCTGTATAGTCTTTAGTCTTTAGTATTTAGTCGTTAGTAAAGAAAATACATAAAAAATAAATACAAGACAGTCAATAGTGAATCGTTAGCATATATTATCAATCCTCGGTTATCTGTTTACGGTTTTCTGGCTCATTACAAAAATGTATATTGAGTCTCTTTACTTCTTCTATCTTCTATCTTCACTATATGCTAAATACTATTTAAACTATATTCGACGTGTCAGATGAAAAATCCTTCTTTTTTAGTGAATTTTTTTATATTTTTTTGACAGTTCATTTTTTTGCTCCGCAAGGGTTTTTAGTTTTTGGTTTTTGGTTCTCAGTATTTGACAATATAAAAATATAATAAAAAAGTTACAAAAATTAATTCACCGATTGTCCAATTGACCAATTTACCAATTAGGACAAAGATTAGTTTGCCGGTTGACCAGTTAGGATTGGATAATTGGGTAACTGGGTAACTGGATAACAAATATCCTATCCGCTATCCGCTAATATCTTTTTCAATTGTTCGCGGGCGCGGTAGAGATGAATTTTTACTGTGCCCTGTGGCAATTTGAGAATATTTGATATTTCGATATAGGAAAGGTCTTGTAAGTGACGTAATACTATAACTTCTCTGTATTTTAAGGGTAGAGAATAGATGGCCTGTTGAACTGCCCGGGCATCTTCTTTTTGAGCCATAATCTGTTCCGGATTATTGGTTGAATCTGCAGGCTGGTGATAAAATTCTGAATCATCTGTTTCTACCGGGGTATCCAGGGAAATATAATCTATCTCTTTTTTTTTGAATTTATCCCTAATAATATTTAAAGTAATCTGATAAATCCAGGTAGAAAATTTATAAGAAGGATTGAAACGTGCTAAAGACTGGTATGCTCGCATAAATGCCTCTTGAGAAATGTCTTCCGCTTCATGAGGATTATTGCTCATTCGATAGGCTAAATTGTAAACCATATTTTTATAATTATCTATTAAACTGGAAAATATCTGAGTATTTCCCAGGAGACAGGATTCTATTATTTTAAGATCGTCCATTAGCAATTCACCAATTTTCCAATTTACCGATATACCAATTATATTAGTTACCCGGTTAACCATTTGCCAATCTTGTCGGTCGGCCAGTCTTCCAGTCTGCCGGTCTACCGGTCAGGATTAGTCGTTAGTGTTAAATACAGGTAGTCAGTTTTTAGTTTTAAAATAAAAATATAAGTTGCAAAATAGAAAACTTGTTTTTAGTTATTAGTTTTTTGTTTTTAGCATGAGACGGGTTGGATGAATCCAACCCCTACCCATCAAAATTCAAAACTTTTTATTTCGTATTGTATGGTGTGTATGAGGGCGTATAGTAATACACACCTACTTTTTTGATTACTACTTTGCGCGCGATGCGCAATACGCGATGCGCGATACAAATTAGACTTCCGGCTCCTGGATTATATTTTCTTCACTATATACTACATACTATATACTATATACTATTTTTTTAACTTGGGGGACAGTTTTCACTTATTGCATTGATTCTCTCTTCTGCAAAATTAGACCAGGAAGTGCCAGAGTAATTATCTATTACCAATTGATAAGCATCAATTGCCTCACACCATAGTTCTAATTGCTCATAACACCAGCCAATTTGATACTGGGCATCCGGAGGAATTTCATTACCACTACTCCAGGTGCTGTTGGGATAATTATCGATTACCAGTTGAAAGGCAGGGATGGCATCATTCCACTGTTCAAGTTTTTGGCCATAACACCAACCGATATAATATTGAGCGCAGGGGGCAATAAATCTCTCCGATTCACCTGGCCAGGTAGAGTCAGGATAATAATCTATAGCTTTCTGAAATTCTAAAATAGCCTGGTTATAATCTTTAGCTTCGTAGTAAGAATAGCCGATATAATATTGAGCGGGGGCAGTATAATCGCTCTCGGGATAGTTTTCGATAACTTTGGTAAATTCGATAACAGCCTGCTCATAATTAGTTAATTTCCGATAACTTTGAGCAATGCTATATTGAGCAAGAGCCAGCAAAGAACTCTCGGGGTAATCATCTATTAATTTCTGATATGCCTCAATGGCATGAGAATAGTCATGGGTTACATAATAACAATTACCAATTCCCAATTGGGCATCATCAGCATAGAAGCTTTCGGGATAATTGTTAATTAATTCTTGGTATTCGAGGAGGGCTTGAATATAATAACCAAATTTTTTTTCATTAATATAACCAATATAATATTGAGCATCATCAGCATATTGACTGTCAGGAAAGTCATTAATTAATTGTTGAAAGGTGGTGAGGGCATTTGAATATTTGCCTGAATCGTAATAGATAATTCCTCCATCAAAGAGATATTTGTCATCAACTGCCCGAATAGCGATGGGATTGCCATTATCAATCAGGGTAACTTCATCCTTTTCTATTATAGTACTTAATATTTTATAAGTAATATAACTTTCTTTGGTAATAGTTAAAGTTCGACTGCCTATTGATACCTCATCTATTCTGAAGTAGCCCTCTTCATCGGTGAGGGCGGTATTGGAGGAGCCGGTAATGCTGACTAGAGCATCTTCTAAGGGGCGGGTATCGATAACCGTTTCTTCATGAATATACCCTTCCACCGAGCCTTTAGAGAAAGGTGAGAATAAGCAGCCACTTAATAACAGGAGCGAAAAAGATATTAATATTAAAAAAATGACAGGGGACGGTCCTTTGTCATTTTTTATTTTTTTAAAATTTCTAATTCCCAATAACAACGATAAAAGCCTCCTTTTGTTAGTTAGTTTACAGGTTAACCAGTTTACCGGCTATAGATCCATATTAACTGGTAAACTGGGTAACTATTTATTATTTACTTATTTTCTTTAATTCTTTTTCCGCATCCTGAGCCCACTCTGATTGGGGAGCGAGTTCAATCACGCGGGAGAGATATTCTTGGGCTTTTTCTTCTTCCCCTATTTTATCATAAGATAAACCCAAATAATAGAAAGCTTCTATATTGTAGGAAGACATTTTTATCGCGCTCTCCAAGTATTCTAAAGCTTGAGAGTACTTCTTTTTCTCAAAATATATATATCCTATTCTGGTGTTAAGGTAAATAATAATTCCCGTATTCCCTGCCGGAGAAGAGCCTGTTGCTAAATCTAAGGCTTTCAAATAATATCCTAAGGCCTCATTGTACTCATTAATAAAGGGTACTATGCTTCTTGTTTCATAAATATAACCCAATTTGAGATAACTATTTAAATCTTTCGGATTATTTTTGATATTTTTCTCATATTGAGGTATGACTTGCTCCGCAAACTTATTAGCCTTTCGATAAAGACTGTAGGCTTTAAAAATATTTTTGTTATTATACTCTATAATTCCTTTTTGCAGATAACATTGCCCCAGGTAATAATAACTCTCTGTATGGTTTTCGTCCAATTCAATTGATTTTTCAAATTCAGCAATAGCTTTATCGTATTCTCCCCGCCCGAAATAAGAAATTCCTATTCTAAAAGGAGTCTGGGGTTGGGGTTGGATCTTGGGCTGAGGCTGGACGACAGATTCATTTTTTTCTTTTATAAACCCGGAAACGGTAACTGCTGCCTGGGGATTGACCGGGTCATTAGACTCCAGATAAATCCTTTTAGTGAACCGTCCGATCATCTCCAGTGAATTAACCGTAATCTTTAATTCCCCTTCTTCTCCCGGATTTAGCTTGTCAGTAGAAATTAGAGGGTCAACACAGGATTCACAGCTAACCTTGGTTCCCTTAATAATTAAAACCTCATCTCCAATATTTTTAAATTTAAAAATATGAACAGGGAGTTCATCAGGAGTAATTTCTCCAAAATCCCAGGAATCTTCCGAAAAATAGATGGATGGGCTGGAGCTGGCCAGAGCAATAGTTATAGCGCTGTGCATCGGTAAAGTTTGGGATATAATAATAAAAAGCAAAGAAAAAGCAATACAAATTATTAAAGAAAATATTCTATTTTTTTTACCTACATTATTTTTTATATATCTTTTCGCCATATCTCTTTCTTTTCCCTTAATTTTTAATCCCTTAAATTATATAATACATCTCCCATCTTTGGCAAATTAAAAAAGTTGCCCAAAAGTACCAGGCACCTTTGGGCAACTTTTATTATTTTTGTAAAAAATAAAAATGTGTTATACTTATAAAAATGTTTAAAGTGCAGGAGTGATGGCTATAAATATATCAATTGGGAAGTTTTCGCGTCCAAAGATATTAGACCGCTATATTGTAAAGGAAGTGATGAGTTTTGTGGCTCTAGCCATTGCAGCCCTGACCATCATGTTAATCATGCAAACCCTCTTTGAGTTAATGGATATGTTGATTAATAAGAGAGTGGCATGGACCTATATTGCCAAGTTATTAGCCTATCGCCTTCCGGCATTTCTGGTAGTAACCTTCCCTATATCTTTGCTGGCTTCCAGCGAACTGGCTATTGGCCGCCTATCTACAGATGGTGAAATAACTGCCATGAGAGCAGGAGGGATAAGCCTGCGCCGGATAATGATTCCATTTTTAATTGCAGCTTTTGCTATAAGTATTTTGGCTTTTATAATCAATGATTATATTGTTCCTGAAGCTAACCATATCTCCCAGAATATTATACGGGAGATTGTATTAAAGAAAGGCCCGCCCAACATCAGACGAAACGTCTTTTTCCGTGATGCTGAAAACCGTTATTTCTATATAAATCGGCTTGATGAAAAAAATATGATTATGCAGGATATTATGGTCTATGAAATGACTCGAGAAAAATTTCCTCGAATGATAACTGCTAAAACAGGAAAATGGGTAGTCGATACCTGGAAACTGGAGAATGGAACCATCTACAATTATGATGAAGAAGGCAAAATTACCTATGAAATGAGCTTTGTTAATATGGATATTATTGTTAAAGACGATCTGCAAAAGTTCTTTAAAAATCAGAGGACCCCCCAGGAGATGAGCAGTAAAGAGTTAAGGCAGCAAATAGATATTTTGCAACAAGCAGGTGCAGATACCAAAAATTTTGAAGTAGATTTCTATATGAAATACTCTATCCCCTTTAGCGGATTAATCTTTGTGCTGCTGGGAGTACCTTTAGGTTTGCGGGTAAAACGGGGGAGCAAAGCTACCGGAGTAATCCTCAGTATTGTTTTGGTTTTGCTCTATTATGTCCTCCTTTCCACTACCAGATCCATGGGGCGAGGAGGTATGTTGATACCAGTTCTGGCTGCCTGGTCACCTAATATGATTTTTGGTATTTTAGGGATATTTATTATGTTGGGATCGGAGAAGAAGTGAATTTGGTTAGCTAGTTAACTGGTTAACTGGTTAGTTGGTTAGGAAGTAAAGTAAAAAACGTAGGATGAAATAGTCGTTAGTACAAGATACAAGTTGCGAGTTGCAAAGTGCAAGTTAATACAATTCACCGATTGACCAATTAAAGATGGTTTTTAGATATTAGTTTTTAGTTTTTAGATAAAGAAAATAAGTTTTCAGTTATCAGTCGTCGGTTTTCGGTTTATAGATAATTACAAAGATGTAATGACACGGAGTACCGTGTTGAATCAAATAGACACGATACAAATTTATAGTTTTTAATTTAGATGAAGATATCCTGTAAGGAAATATAATAAATATGATACAAAGCGGAAAAGTAAAGAATGTAGGAATTTTTTTAATATTATTTATACTGCTCTTAGGGCTAAACCTGGGTAATCTGAATTTCGGATTTAGCCTGTTGTCCTTCGCACAAGAAACTGGAGAAACGGGAGAAACAGATGAGACAAAAGAAGCACAAGAAACACCAGCAACTGAAGAAACCGTGGGAGCAGATGAGATGGGAAAAATAGAAGGAGAAGCAGAGGCAGAAACAGAGGAAGAATTAGATATCTCCCTTATTGCTGAATTTATCACTTATGAAAAGATAGAAGATGAAGACCTGATTATCGCCAAAGATGGAGTGCAGTTTGGATATCAGGACATCGAGGTAAAGACTGATTATCTGAAAATTAATTTAACCACTAACCTTCTCTTCGCCTCCGGGGAGGTCCTCTTTAAACAAAATGAAACAGAAACTAACTGTGAGGAACTTACCTATAATTGGAAAACCAAAAAAATAATTCTGCTTCAATTAAAAGGTGAGTTAACCGGAGAAGGCATTAAGGGAAAGCTCTATTATCAGGGAGAGAAGATGGAAAATTTCCCCGAAACAGTGGAAATTACCGAAGGGAGTTTTACCACTTGTGAATTAGAAGAACCTCACTATCATATAGTCGCCAAAGAAATGATTATCTATCCCAAAGACAAAATAATCGCCCGTAATATCTCCTGGTACGAAGGCAAGAAAAAAATAATTACCCTCCCCTATTTCTTGATTTTTCTAGACCGCAAAACCCAACAGCCTATCCTCCCCAAAATCGGACAAAATAGTAAAGACGGATGGTTTATAAAAACAAACTTTAACTATTATATAGATGAAAAATCTTACGGCACATTTTATCTCGATTGGCTGGAGAAAAAAGGGATCGGTACGGGGGTTGAACATACCTGGGAAATAGGAAGCCAGAATAATCCCGGAGAAACCTCCCTATATCTGTATCAGATTAAGGAAAAAGATAGCGGAAGAATCAATTTAACCGGGAAGATAAAATATGGGCAAGAGTTTGAAAATAATATCAAAACACAAGTAACGCTGGATTATAGTGGAATGAAAGCTGGAGGAGGAGAACTCCTGAGTAATAGTTTGAAATCTCAATTTACTTTTGATAAACAAGGAGAAAAATATAACCTTAAGATTGGCGGTAAATATAATTTCAGCGGAACAGGACTGAGCCAGGAAGATTTAAGCATCAATGGTAATATTAAATTGAACTATAATTATACTTTCAATGATAAATTAAGTTCAGCTCTCACTTTGGTATATACCGATAAAAACCCGGCTAGTCAGGAAGTAGCAGACCTCGAATTAAAACCGAAATTGGAACTAAAATATAAGGGCAAGGGTTATACCTTAAATTTGATAACTGAAAAGAGATTTGACCTGGATGGTGATAATTATACCGGAGAAAATGTTTCTAAGATAATCAATCGTTTACCGGAGTTTGTCTTTAATAAAAGTGCTACCGCCATCGGGGATACCAAAATCACTTATGATATTGATGCCTCGGTGGGACATTTCTATGAGGCGGCTACCGAAGAAGATAATTGGCGCGGAGAATATATTATTAATATTAAAAGGCCTTTTAAGTTGGGTGAATATTTAACTTTAACACCTTCGGGAATTTTTCGGCAGGATGTCTATTTAACCGGGGAAGCTCGCTATTTGGTGGGAGGGAAAGTGGATTTAAAAGCAGTTTACAACCCTTATATTTCCTCTACTATATCCTATGGTTATAATAAATCGGTGGGTCCGACTCCTTTTAATTTTGACTATATCGCTCCTCTTTCCAATACAGTTAGCGGAAAATTAACCTTAAAGCCCTCTGAAAAAGTTAAGCTGGATTTATCTACCAATTATAATTTTGTTACGGAAAATTTTGGAAATTTGGTAGCCAAAGTAGAGTACAAACCGAAAGACGACTGGAAGATGAATTTTAGCTCTTCCTATAATCTAAATACTAATGAGTGGACTAAAAAGATAAATTCCACACTTGATCTACAGTTAAGCGAGGATTGGAGAATCAAGTATAAAGGTGTAATTGATTTAGATGAATTTAAACTCACTAAAAGCGTAGTAGGAATTACCCGCGACCTTCACTGCCGCGAGTTAACTATAAATTATAAACAAGCCACTAAGTCTATCTGGGTGGAATTCTACATTAAAGCTTTCCCAACTGAGAAGATAACTCTGGGGGGACAGTAAAACAGTATCGAGTATATAGTATAGAGTATAGAGTGAAAAGAGAAGATTTAGGGAAAAATTGCGAAAAGGAAAAATACAGAGAATACAGGATAAATTAGTCGTTAGTGAATGGT
>Ga0255384_10162_pt1 | contig 10982 bp, 10 predicted proteins | sample ANMaggSeSYBR01F7_FD_182106 | JGI IMG/M metagenome (GOLD analysis project Ga0255384, IMG submission 182106) | Sediment cell enrichment communities from methane seep in Santa Monica Basin, California, United Staets - ANME aggregate JGI... | ecosystem: Environmental > Aquatic > Marine > Cold seeps >... | reverse complement strand
TACCGACTGTATAAAGGTTCTGCAGGAAGGACTTGCGTGTATTTCCCCGGTCACTGTTAGGATAAAAGAATCACAGAAAGAGTATGCTTACGAGCTGGTCAAAAACAAATCTGATGTCATAGTTTGTAATGACAACGAGGAGAATGAGACGGGTAAAGACGGATCAATTTCTACTGCTGAATACCTGGAATCAAAGGGTATACCTGTTAGACTCATAGAACTTCCAAAACCTGAGGGTGTCGGCAAGATCGATCTTGCAGATTATCTACGGACCCATACGAAGGAAGACTTTGAACAGCTCGAATCAAACAACGTATGGGATATCAAACTCCACGCACAGAACGTCCCTTCGGGTACGTTAGAGAAATCCCGAGCATTGTCCCGTTTCATCGAAAATGACCTGAAGATGATGGACCCCGTTTTGAGACATCTATTTGTTACAAACGATGTAGCAGAGTACTTCCAGATGAAAAGGTCCGAAGTCAACAAAATCCTCAAATCAGCCCAGCCGAAGGATAACACCCCAGCTACAGATAATGATTCGTTCTTCACCGGGCGGGGTTCACTGAAAGTCAAGGCACTTGCCGAACACTTGATGGACTTGGATAGATTCATCACCTTCGAGGACACGAAGAAGATCTTCTACTACAGAAATGGAGTATACGTCCCATATGGCGAGGATGTCATTGCCAAGAACGTCCAGGATATCCTGGGGGATGCATCCAAGAAGCACCACATCGCGGAAGTCATCAACTACGTTCAGTTGGAGACACTTATTACACGATCGCACATCAACCATGATACTAAGAGAATCAACCTACTCAACGGTGTCTACAATCTTGAGACCGGTGAGCTCGAGGAACACAATCCTGACAACATCTCGATTGTGCAGATTCCGGTGAAGTATGACCCAGGTGCTAAGTGTCCGAAGATCGAGCAGTTCATGAAGGATGTACTGAAGCCGGAAGATATCCAGGTGATATACGAATTTATTGGGTACTGTCTGATTCCAGATACCCGTATCGAGAAATCTATAATGCTTGTGGGGAAAGGTTCGAACGGCAAATCGAAGTTGCTGTCCATGATTGGGGTGTTCATCGGTGATAAAAACACCAGTGCAGAGTCTCTTCACATGTTGGAGAATGACCCGTACTCCCTCGCGGAGTTATATGGGAAACTCGCAAACATCTTTCCCGACCTTGCATCTGGAACGATTTATGAGAACAGCACTTTTAAGATGTTAACTGGGGATGAAAGCGAACTTCGCGCACAAAGAAAGTTTGAGCACCCGTTCAAGTTCAAAAACACTGCTCGCCTGATATTCAGTGCAAACAACCTTCCGCCGGTTCCAGGGGACGACTTTGCGTACTTCAGGAGATGGATTCTGTTAGAGTTCGTGAACCGCTTTGAGGGGGACAACTGCGATAGGGATATCCTCGCGAAAATAACCACTGAGGAAGAACTGTCCGGTCTCCTAAATCTCGTTATTCCTGCATTGGAGAGACTACTCGAGGTAGGTGAATATAGTTATGATCTATCCACCGAGCAAGTGATGCGAATGTACAGGGTTAATTCTGACCCCATTGCTGCTTTTGCGGATGAGTGTTTGGTGTATTCTAATGACTATGTCCTCAAGGCTGTGATACTTAACCACTATGTTGATTGGTGCCAGATTCACAAAATCGAACCAGTTCACGAAAATACATTCGCGAAACGTATGAAAAAATTAGGATATGATACAGGAAAAGAATCGACTGGAGATAGGAGACCAGTTTGGCAAAATTGTACAGTTGTGTACAATAAGTACGAATCCGTCCAAGGACAAGAAAACTCCTCGGACGTAAATAATCAACATCAAGAGGACTTTACGTCCGAGCGTCTAAGCAAGACAGTACATTGTAGTAATATGCAGAATAAAACATGTAATGATAATAAAAAAAATATTACACATAAGACTACAATAGGGAAAATCCCCGGTTCCTCGGACGGATTTGGAAAAATCGACAGCAAGCAAAGTGTCCAAGCACGTCCGTGCACAAATTCTACTATTTCTCCAAATGATATTCTGGACAACCTAATTCTTTCAGAAGTCAAACAGAACTATCCGACATTACATGTACCAAATCACGATGATTTTGTTTTCAACTTCTGCAACAAGTACGAGATGTTCAAAGGTTCGATTGTAACTCAACGGCTTGAAGAACTTGCTGGGATAGGCTTCGAATATGTTTGTGGAGGGGTCTAATGCCTAGATTCAAAGTACCTCAACAAGTCCAGCATGCTTGCCTGGGCAGAGGTCAGACCATTGCGTATGATTCCGCTACAGAAAAGTATACTGTAGAATTTGGAAGTGATCCTATCATAAGACGAAGATGTGAGGAATATGATTTGAGTGAGTGTTCGACTTCCTCGGATGCTCAGATGAGTTTGGAGGTATGGGTATGACCGAAGAATACCCCTCATCCTTGCAGTCGTCACCGTCAGCAGCCAATCATACTGACATAGGTGTCAGTGTGGGTAGTCGTTCAAACGGCTCTCAGGGAGGATATATGACTGAATTCTCAGAACAACTTGACGAGTGGATCTCAACAGCACGTAACTGGCGCGATGTAGCTAACGGTCCTGTGATCAACATTACCCTTTCTGTTGTCCAGGATGCTGAGGTTAAGACGGTGATTGCTACATTGGAAGGTGTGAAGAAGATGTATGAGGAGATGAATGATGACTGATTTACGACAACCTATCTTTGTACTCGAACAAAGACTCGCATCAATCAAGAGAACTCCGCCATCAAGGAGACCTAAGGATCTCTGTGAGACTTGCAAAGTGATGAGAGAAGCAATTAGAATCTTGGAAAAGGAATCGGAGGTATAATCATGTTAAAAAATGTTAAAGAGTTTACATGGTCTAAGAAGAAGTTAGACGTGGCAAAAGCAATGGCGGAAGGCACTAGCACTCAACGGTCCATTGCAGAGCAGTTTAACATTTCTGAAGTAACCATTTCAAGATGGAAAGAGTTCCCCGAATTCCTCTCCAAAGTAGACGAGTTCACCCTCAGTCATGAGCTCGCGACCAAGGCTGGCCTCTTACGTGAATGCTATAGGGGCATTGATGCTAAAGGCAAGAATATTGATGGTGATCGAACCACGCATCTTGATTACGTGAAGCATGCTACTGAGATTCAGGGTCACAAGAAACAGAAGGTCGAACACTCCGGCAGTGTTGAGCATACGGGTGGTGTGATTGTATACTTACCGGACAATGGGCGTGAAGAGAAAGGAGATGAATGAGTTCTTCAAGGTTTTGGAGTTGGAGTTGCACTGATGATCCCTCAAAGAACTCGTGATTCACTCCCCAGAGTACCACCATCTATAATTATATTTTCTGTATATAAAAATATCTAGTAACAGTGTGAACAGAGGAAATTGATGAATGATTGAAGTAAGAGCACAACCCGGACCACAATATCAGTTCCTTGAATCAACTGCGGATATCTGCTTCTATGGTGGAGCAGCTGGTGGAGGCAAGACTTACGCTTTGTTGATGGAACTCACACGCCATATCAATCACAAAGGGTTTGGTGCAGTTGTATTCCGTCGTACGTCGGTTCAAGTGAGGAATGAAGGTGGCCTGTGGGATACTTCCGAAGAGATCTATCCTAGGATGGGAGCTGAACCAAAAGAGTCATTCCTTGAATGGGACTGGCCTTCAGGTGTCACCATCAAGTTCGCACATATGGAACACGAGAAGAACAAACTCGACTGGCAGGGTTCACAGGTCCCGCTTATCTGCTTTGATGAATTGACACACTTCAGTGAGTCGATGTTCTTCTACATGCTGTCCAGGAATAGGTCCACATGCGGAGTGAAGCCGTACATTAGAGCTACCTGCAATCCTGATGCAGACTCATGGGTAGCTGAATTCATTGACTGGTGGATAGGAGAGGATGGCTACATCATCCCTGGACGCTCAGGAGTGACACGCTGGTTCATCCGCAAAGACGGTCAGGTCATCTGGGCCGACTCAAAAGAAGAACTGATCGAGCAGTATGGCGAAGGCACACTTCCCAAGTCATTCACCTTCATTGCAGCAAAGCTTGAGGACAATCAGATCTTGATGCAAAAGGATCCTTCATACAAGGCCAACCTTGAAGCACTGCCTCTGGTCGAACGTGAACGACTCCTGGGAGGAAACTGGAAGATCCGGCCAGCAGCTGGACTCTACTTCAAACGCGAGTGGTTTGAGATTGTAGATTCTGTCCCGAAGCATGCGAAGAAGGTTCGCTTTTGGGATCTCGCTGCAACTGATGCAAAGAAAGCTGATGATCCTGACTGGACTGTCGGATGTCTTCTCGGGGTTGATGCTGGTATCTACTACGTCATGGATGTCCAGAGAGTCAGAAAAGGTCCTGGGGACGTAGAGAAGCTTGTGCAACAGACTGCAATTGCGGATGGCAACAGCGTATCTATATGGATGGAACAGGAACCCGGCAGTTCAGGTGTCAACGTAATCAGTCACTATTCCAGGCATGTTCTTGCAGGATACAGTTTCCGTGGGTTGAAGTCTACAGGTCCTAAGGTAATTCGAGCAGGTCCTATAAGTGCAGCTGCTGCAAATGGGAATGTTAGACTTGTTCAGGGTAGCTGGATCAATGCATTTTTGGCAGAACTTGAACAGTTTCCCGAAGGAGCACATGACAATCAGGTTGATGCGTTGAGTGGTGCTGCATCGGTGTTGATGCGAAAGAAGAAGTTCTCGTCGTATGCTGTGGTGCAATGATTGGTGGATTGAAGTTGTAATTACGAAATCAGCTTTTCCAATTCTTTTTGCAGCATTTCGATGTCTGCCGCGGCCGTATCTGTCAAATTATCGATTACCATTTTCCTGTCGTCATCATCACGGTTTATATAATCAATGAGTATGGGGCGGACGTCTTCGCTGGCAAGATACTGATACTGAAATAGGTCATTCTTTGTAACGGTCTTTGGATACAGTCCGACCGCGAACAGTGACTGAAGTGGGTAATAGAACATCTCAAGCTGCCTTTTGATGTATTCAACTCTCCGTGCTTTCTGCATTTCTTTTAAGGTTTTGTGAGTTGACCACGCGTATATAATTGTAATAATCACAAGCGCCCCGGTAGCCACTGATGTTATTGCCCCAGAGTTATCATTCAATCGTGTAATCCAATCTAACATGTAATCCCCGTTTCAACTTTCTTTTATAAGCACTTTCCGATAAGCTTCACATACGGGTTTCATTAATCTCCTTTTCTCATCAGCGATACCACAAACTTAATTTACATTGTTAACGCTGTTAACATTATAATCATTGGAGCTCCCAACCATGCAATTACCATCTCTATTCTCAAAGGACAGCAGAGTGCAACGTAAATTCAGAGCACTTGCCTTCGCCATCGGGTCACCATCCTATTTTGAAGAACGACAACGTGACCAGGAACTTATCAGGAAGTATCAAACGATCTTCAAACAAGGCGGTCTGATCACTCAAGCGATCAACTGCTATCCTGAATACATGTTCATGAACGTGCTTGACACAGGCTTCGAGTTCGTTGGTGAAGATGAGAAGCAGGTCGAGTATGTCGAGAACCTTGTCACTGGTATAAACTTCCTTGATGCCTCCTGGCAACAGGTCACAAACTCTCTTGTGGAAGGGTCGGGTATCGCTCAGGTTGTTCCGAACCGTGCCGGTGGTGTGTATGGTCTACTTCCCCAGGACTCTGCTCTCTACAGTGCTGACATGAAAGATACGGGGGAAATTTCAACATACTACAAGAAAGGGAAGTCGACGTGGACCAAAGGAACGCCGGTGAAAGTAGAAGATGTCTGGCATCTCAACCTTCTGCCACAGACAGGATCTCCCTGGGGTCAATCTCTTGTGGGGCTCGCATACGATGAGATCATGAGAGATACAAAGACCGCAGAAGGTATCGCAGAAAATGATGTTGTGGTGATTAAATACATTGCAATTGCAGCTACCGCAATGAGTCACATTGCAACTTCCCAAGGCGGTAACGCTTCGATCAGTGCTGATACTACATCAGCTGCAATCGATGGTCAAGCAATCAAAATCAAGTCCGTAGGTGCTGCAGATTGTACCTGTACTCTCAATGAGGTCGATTACAACGAAGACTTCGTAGCAGCTGTCATTGGTACCAAGCTTGCCAACGATATCGCATCTGGAAAGTCGTCATGGTCCAACGCATTCCAGGGGTTCAATACGATCGGTGCACTGGTCGGGATTGAGCGCAATTCCAGTGATGCTGTTGTCAAGAAATACGGTCTCATAGGTGCTCAGGGTAACAATGCTGGCTTCGAGTTTGCGACTGAGGATTATTACAAGAAGAACTATTCCTTCCAAGTTGATCTGATGATAATTGCAGATCTCGATTGAGGTAGATATGGTAGAATATCAGGATGATCCGGGGATTGAATCTAGGCAAGAAGTAAGGGAGGAATCCCGTCGTAAAGAATACACGGTTGCACAGGATGCAAAGGCGTTCTTGATAGCCCGGACACATGCGTATGTGAAAGTGCCGATCGTATCTGGTGACGATGTGCAAGCAATTGAGATTAGATCACGTTTGTCAAAAGCAGAGTCTGAAGTCCATAAGGATATGTTTGGCCGTTGGGAACGTGCGATGCAGGGTGATAAAAGTGCATTGGGAGATGCGGAAGAAACGATTGCAACGTTCCTGGCATACATAACAAAGGATCCTTCACTTGATGTAGAGTTCTGGCTTTCAGAATCACTTGATACTGCAATTTCAGATGAAATACTGTTCGCATACTTCTCACAACCTGCCATGCAAATGGCACGGATAATCAGGTTTCGCTGACTCTGATTTCGGTGTGGATCTTGCAAGGATGTTAAGGTCCTGGAATTTGACACCAATGAAATTCGGTGAGCTGGATGAATGTGAACAGGCATTCATTATGACTTCCTGGAGAAAGGAATGGAGGACGATAAATGGCACTCGGTAAACTTGGCGGTTCTGCTGCAGGGGTCGTAGTCAAGATCTTAGCAGATGCATCGAAATATGAAGCAGAACTGAACAAAGCACACAAATCGACCTCAGACTTTGCACAAAAGGCAGCAGGTTATGGGAAAGCAATTGGTTTAGCTTTGGCCACTGCGTCCATCGCAATGACTGTTTATGCGGTAAATAGTGCGATTGCATACGACTCTCTATCTCGTGGATTCTCAAATCTTGTCAAGTCTCAGGGGAAAGATGTTGATACTTACCTGAAGAATCTGAAAAAAGCTTCTCACGGCACAGTTAGTGAAGCAAAGATTATGGAACAGGCTAACAAGGCGATGTTGCTCGGACTCGATATCGAAACCATTACCCAGATGATGGAAGGAGCTACAGTCATTGCCCAGGCAACCGGTCAGGAAGCTAGTTACATGTTTGAAAGCATGGCTCTTGGTGTAGGTCGTCAGTCACGTATGTTACTTGATAATCTTGGTATCATTGTAAAAGTAGAAGATGCGCAGGCATCATATGCACAGTCTATTGGAAAAACTGTTTCCCAGCTTACAGAAGAAGAAACGAAGATCGCTTTTTTGAACGCTGCACTGGATGGGATGAATGAACGTGTTGACCAGCTGGGGGGATATGAAGCCAACGCGGCGACTAAAATTAGCAATCTTCGGACTACGTGGGATGATATCATGGTTGGTTTTGGGTCAGATGTCCTTCCCACCGTAGTTGATGCCCTCGAAGATCTGAACGAATGGGGGGAAAGTGGCGGCTGGAAAGCTACTGCAACTGTTCTTGAATACATAGCATACACCATTAGCAGTATTGCGGGCGGTTTTGGGGATGTTATAGAAGGTTTAAAAATCACATCAAATTTGTTGAAATTCGGTAGTTCTCAGAACAAAAGTGCTGAACAGGATTTGTACATGAATGAGATGTTAGCTGGACAAAGCACGTCTACAATGGGAGCTCCGAACGTTCCAAACCTTACTGAAATGGCAGGTATTGGAGCTCCAATGGTCAATGTGAATATTGCTGGTTGGAATCCGGCTGCAGACCAAGCTGAAACGAATCGGATCTTACAAGAGATTGCTGACCGTGCTGCAGGAATTGAAGAAAATACCGAAGACATCGACATGAGCGATAGCAAGAACTGGAAAACACAATCAGGTAGTTTCACTGGTCGCAATGTGACGACTGCAAACTCTTCCGGTGCGTACAACACTTCCGGTGTGGAAGTAATCAAAGCGGGTAAATCAGGAGTCTAACCATGTCAACAATTGATGGACAAACATTCAATCTCGCAGGATTATCAATTGCAGATACTCATATCCTTCAGCAGTCACATGTCCCGGGTACTTCAAAGAATCCAATAAATGATATGGGATATTCGGGCCTTCAGCTCAGAGTCAAAGGACTAGAAAAAACACAGGCAGACTATGATGATGTAATCGCAGCATTCATGCAAGAAGGTGAAATTGATCTCATCATTGATGGTGGATGGAAGTTCAAAGTTCACGGTGCAAGACATACCCGAAAGAGAGCAATTGGTCACTCTGGTAACTATCCATATGGTCTTACTTCGATCACGGCTGATCCTTTTTTGTATTCAGCCACATCGATTACAAGATCTAAAAGTATTACGTCAGATGGTCAACAGTGGTCAGCAGATGATTCAAGTAATGATATTGATACATCTGGCAATGTTGCAGCTGCTCCAGACGTGCAGATTACTGGAGGCAGTGCGGGCAGTTACGACAGGGAAGGAATTCTGACAGATGATATTGACACCACCGATTACACGATGGCATCGACATCGTACACATTGTTAAAATCGGTGACCTTTGCTGCACAGGCAAATACTGGATGGGAATTGCAGAAAGCAGTATGTGATTTGTATGGTACTGGTGGATATATTTCCGATGGGAAAGTCATGTATTCTATCAACGGCGCTGCCGATGTATTGATTGATGAAGACCATACCGCAACCGGGCCGCTTGAAGTTGGCAGCTCATCACTGTCTGTGAAATCGGGTACAAATGAATCACTTGTCATCAAGTGGTATGGCAAGAAAAGGAACGCATCGTATTCGGGGAAACTGGACAATTGTGCATGGACTGTGCAGGAATTGAGGAAAGCGGTCATAGAAGATGTAGAAGTCTTCAACAGTGCAGATGAGGACATTGTCTGTGCGGTAGCCAACACTATCTATCCTGATATGGTCGTACGGATTAATGCGGGTGGTACTGGCCACATCGACTACCTTGACGATTTCACTGACGAGAAGTATCTCGATGCACTGTACGACTCTGATGGCCTGACCTATGATGGTGCGAACGATGAGCTTGATGTCGCAGATGACGGCTACATCATTTTTGATATTGATACAAAATATCCTGTCACTGGCATTCCTACTCTCACAGCCCAGATTGACATTACTGCAGGTACACCTACCATCCAAATTGCACTCGACAACAATGGCGCACCTGGAACATGGTATGATATTGATACTGCAATCGTAGATGATACTGAAACTAAATACGAGCTTGTCAGTGGCTCGGATGTAAACTTCAAAGGTGAGACGAAGATCTGGTTCCGGATTAACTGCGGTGGAACTGGTACTGTCACTTGCACGGTGAAATCATTCGATCTGGATGCTGATATCATCACAATCGATGCTCAGATGCCTGTAATTAATATTGGCAGTACGAATACTTTCCAGTGCGATCAGTCAAGTGATAGTTCCCTCGCGTGTACTGTAGCACTAATTTATGAAGATAGGAAGTGGGCCTAATGACAATCAAACTGCGAATGCAAAAGAAAAAGACACTTCATGAGTCTGTGATTGATGCTGTGAAACAATCATATGGTGACGTTCCAGTCCAGGTCACCGGCAATGAGGAAGACATGACCATCGTCATCGAAACTGTAGATGGTGATATTGCTAAACACCAGAAAATTCAGACAGGCATTGCTGACGTATTCACTAAACGTGGTCTAGATATCGAAGTAGTCGAATTCGAGGTGAAGGATGCTAACCCAGTACAGATTGATAGTGCAGAAATCAAACGGTAATAAATATTATCCAGATATCTCAGGTGGCCAGATCCTCAAGCAGTTCCCGTTCGCCTGCTCAACTGCAAACATCGATATTCCTATCGATTCAAATGTGGCTATCGAGCATCTCTCACCGATACGGTGTGACGATGTTGTTAGGCTGCAAGTCTCTGCAAGGATGGTTCCAGATGAACCGATGGTATGGGTCGATATGTTCGAAGGTCGTATCATGTCCATGGGTCATGCCGACTCACCTGTGAATGCTGTTGAACTTATCTGCAGAGGTCATGAAGAGGAAGCTGTCTACAAAGCCGTCACAGCGGATTACAGTGCTTCATCTGCGACTACTGGAACGATTGTATCATTGCTTCAAGGGTCATACATGTCGAGAATCACAAATGCTTCTCCATCACTGATTGATTCAAGCAATTCTACTGTGCTGACATCATTCAATGTTGACCAGGATGCCAAGTACATGATTGATGTAATCAAGGAACTTGAACGTCTGGAAGGATATACCTACAGGTACTCGGTCCATCCGACCTACGATAGCTCCGGTAATTTGTCAGCAGTCTATGGATCATGGCAGCCAGTTCCTACAAGTGCAACTTCGAAGTATCAATTGATTGCAGGAACGCGGAGATACAAACAGTCTCATTTTGAGACAACTGTTAGTAGCTTGGTCAATGACGTGACAATTTATGGGGCCTCTGGAAGTCCACAGAAGGTTGGAACAGCTAATGATGCTACGAGTCAGAGCTCATACAATACCAGACATCATATTGATACGGACCTTGGCCTGTCTACCGACGCATTGTGCAGTTCCCTGGCATCTGCAGTCAAGGACAAGTTCAAAGATCCACTCGTTTCGGGATATGGAATTATGCAACTTACTCCTAAAGCTGAACCCGGAGATCTCGTT
>Ga0255384_10156_pt1 | contig 10983 bp, 10 predicted proteins | sample ANMaggSeSYBR01F7_FD_182106 | JGI IMG/M metagenome (GOLD analysis project Ga0255384, IMG submission 182106) | Sediment cell enrichment communities from methane seep in Santa Monica Basin, California, United Staets - ANME aggregate JGI... | ecosystem: Environmental > Aquatic > Marine > Cold seeps >... | reverse complement strand
TAGATGGTCGCCGCACCGCGGCGAGGCGGAATCTTCAGGTTCTTGAGAAAGACTTGAACATTGCCTGGTGACGAGGATTCCGCGTTCACATTGGAGAATAGATTGATGTCGCGAAGACGCGAGAAGATCGACGTTTCCATGTTTCCATTTCTCAGTGTCCTTTGTGCTGTGATTGGGGTGATGGTTCTGTTTATTGTGCTGATTTTCAGCACGCGGGTAATCGAAGTGGAGGAACGGTACAAAGAGAAGGAGAATAGTGCCAAAAAAACCGAAGCCCGGTACTCCAGGCGGCAAAATCACAGGTATTGACAAACCGACGCACAGCAAGTTGGGGTTGGAATTGGGCCGTCTCCGGCAGTTGTTCAGCGAGCGAAAGGCCCAGCTTGAAGTACTGCAGAGAAAACTCGAGGGCTTGGAGGCTCTGCTGGAGAACAAGAAAACCGACCTGTTTGTTAAGGTGCGGCGGAGTCCTCTTCGAGAGTTGGCCCCGCCTACGGACGTGCACATGGTGGAAAAGAGAGGTTACCAGATTGTTCCCCGGGGAGGTCACAAGGTTTCGCTAAACCCCGTCTTTGTAGAGGTGAAGTCGGAGGGCTATGCGATGTATCCGTCGCGTAAGCAGTTTCCCGCGATCGTGGCAAAACGCTCCGACGACGATTCTTCCTCGGAGTCGGTGGTCGACGTGAAACTGGCGGAGTTTCTCCGGCGAGTCAACACCAGGCGGAAGAGAGAGTACCTCGTATTCCTGATTCATCCCAACGGCGTGACCGCCTATCGCAACATACGAGGGTACCTTTACGAGAAGAACTATGATCAGGTGCGTGTTGGGTGGGAACCGTTTTCCAGGAATTGGATTCTCACCAATGCAGAACAGTAGTAGCTAACCATGCAAGTAAGCGTTTGAACATACCGGAGATGAGGAAAATCCATGGCTCGCAGAAAATCGTGCGTGGAGTGGAATTTCAACGGCCTGACCGATTCGATCACCAACCTTACGGGAAGCCTGATCCTACTGGTGGTGTTGGTGTTCGCCGTTACCAAACCCAGGGAAGCCGGTCTTCCGGAGCCCTCGATTTCCGATACCACGGTGGGCGCCGAAACGCCGATCGGGGCCCTTCTCAATCAGATTCACTCCTTGAAGGCCGATGTGGAACACGTCGACCAGCAGATGCAGCAGATCGAGGCCAGGCTGCCGGACATTACTGCAGAGGTCGAAATGCTGGAGAAGAACATCAAGCAATCAAACTGAGGTTGCCCGGGGATTCGGAGATTCGCCATGACTGCGTTGTTGCATCGACGGCTGATAAGACTCTTGTGCCTAGCGTGCTTCGTGACGGTCCTGCTGGCGTTGATCGCTCTGATCGACTCGGCTTGCGGCCAGACCGATGCGGCCGGCGCGGTGTCGTCCGCCGAGTTGGACGCCCCGACGCGCGACCTGCTGAGAAGACGGATAGCTGCGCTTCGGGCCGATATTGCGGCCATCGAGAGCCAGATTACCAAGTTGCGGCAGCGCATGCCGCAGATCGAGAAGAAGATCGACCAACTGACGGATGAGGTTGGTTCCATCAAGCTGCCCGATCCTGAAGAAGATACCGAGGAACCTCCGGAGAAAAAGGCGCAAGCGGTAGCATTTGGTAGCCCGATTGTGGAAACCGTGAAAGACAAAGATGTGAAGACGCCGCTGGCGCTGATTTGCGAGGAGGGGCGAGTGAGCATTCTTGATCTGGAAAAGCAGAGCGAGGAGTTCAACAAAATCGCGAACAACAAAAATACCCTGCAACATTTCGTCAGAAGCGGGGGAGGGAAACTCGACGCCGGAGATTTCGAAGTGGTAATGACGGTCGTCATTTTGGGATCGAGGGTGCTTATCTCGCAAGTGGCGACTAGGAAGCCCGGTCACAACGGTGAATCGCTTCAGATGGCGATCCAACCGTCTTCGAGGCTCCGGAAAAGGCTGTCCCAACTCGATGCCGGCAAATCAGTGATCCAGTTTGCGGTCTATCCGGACAGCTTCAACACGTTTCGGGAAATCCGCAAGACCATCTGGCACCGAGATCGGCTTTCTTCTTATTCTTTTCCTTCTTATTCTGCTGTCCGGTGGATGGGGATGGGTTCACAGTGTTCCCCGTGTCTTTGTCGGCCGCGACACCAGACTCGGCGGATGCAACTGCTTCGGTCTCAAGCTGCTCCGCCAACTTGCTGACGGCGTCGCTGATACCCATCACTGTCCCAATGAACCCAAGGATTGGAACCACCCAGATGAACGCTCGCAGTAGAGTGTACCCGGAATCCACAGACGAGGCATCGAGCTCTGCGCGCGACGAAAGATATGCTTGAACCTCGGGTACATTGTTTCGTGAGCGAAAATGCTCCAGCGCGCCGCGGATGCGTCGGCCGAGAATGCTTTCCCGAGCTTTCCTCGGAAGTCCTTCCAAATGTCTTAGAAACCTTTCCACGTTTCCGGGAGTAATCTGCATTCCCGTGTCCAGTGGCATCAATTCCAGCTCGAGTTCCGCATAGCTCAATTGCTGTTTCACGGCGAGGTATTTCAAGACAAGGATCGCAAGCCCCCAACACGTCACAAATGTTATGACGAATGGAATAGGACCGCGATTTGTGAAAAGCTCGCCGATGTACGTGTGTTTAATCGGCAAGAAAACGAGAGCGTACAGGATCAGGGTCGTTAATGCGGCAATAAGGCCCGACATCGGTCCGCTCACGTCCGTTGTCACGGCCTTGGTCGTGGGCCGCTCACTCTGTACGGCGGCAACTTCGCTGGGGTCACCTTGGACGGTCACTTGGTGGCCGCAATTTGGACATTTGCCCTTTTCCCCAATGTACTTGGCTTGCGCCCTTATTATATGGTCGCAATGGGGACATGTAAACTCGATTGTGCTCGACATGGGCTATCACTCCTCGATCACGCAACGGAAACCGGTTAAAGTGTGGGTGGTATTCTCGCCAATCAAAAAGAAGCGAAACGGCGCTGCGCCGTAGATGGCACCGTTCGCTTCAGATTCGCCGCCTTTTGTGATGGTCGTGATCTGACTGTCTTTTAGCGTCCGTTCACGGACAATCTCCGAAACGTTTCCGACCATATTGCGAACGCCGAATTGTGTTTCATCAAGCGGAGACGCTTGGACCGAACTGGTGTCTAAGGGAAATGACGTGTTCTCGGCGACGTTGGCCCGTTCGGGCTTCCATTCGTTTCCCCAGGGATACATCCGGTCGTCTCCTCCTCGAAAAGCCCGCGTCCACTGGGCAATCGTCGGCAATTGCTTGCCCACCCATGCCGCATAAGCCGCTGCGTCGGAGTAGCGTACATTAGTGACCGGATGATCATCCTTTTCTGCCGGAGGCCGGCTTTCCTGCCATCGAGGTGGCAGCGCACGGCCTGTGGCTTTGATGAAATCCGCGTACTCGGCATTGGTTACCTCATACTTGTCGATCCAGAAACCTTGGACGTGTACGGTCTCAGGCGGTTCTTCCGTGCAGGCTGCGACGAATTGTTGAATCAGCCTTTGGCTGCCCTTGATTAGATCAAGAGTCATCGCGTGGGCATGCAGCCGTTGCCTGCTCGCGCCAAGATGGACAATCCCTGCCGGAATAAGAACCATTCCTTCATACTTGGAGGCATCGTCCTCTAGCATCGTTGCGGCTTCGGTTTCGACTCGGGCGTCTTCTGGGCCGCGACTCTCTTGATGATTCCAGAGCAGGAATCCGCCGACCGCAACGACCAGTAACAGTGCGGCCACGACCACGCCAACGACGGACACGTTCGCAACCTTTAGCCGACTATCAAGGAACTGTAGACCTCGTGACATTTTTGACAGCTCTGTTCTTGGAGGGAGGAGCTGGAGCGGCACCGCTTCCAAGGAAGCGTGATCCTCTTTCGTGTCGGGGTGGTAAGTCACGGTTTCTTCAAGCGCCGTGGGGGGACGGCTTTCCGAAATGTCATGTCTTGTTTCCGGTTGCCCCGACCTCCGGGGCACGGCTTCGGCAGTACCTCGCAACAGCGTAGTCAGTCCGTTGAGCATCTCCTCAGCGTGAGCAAAGCGACAATCCCGGTCAGGGGCCATCGCACGTTCGACGATCCGATGCACTTCTGGGGGCAAGTCAGGCCGAAGGTCCTTCATAGCAATGGGATGGATACCCGCCGCTGCCCGCGCCAGGACAACACTCTTGGATGCCTCGTGCGGATGTCGCCCCGTCAAGAGGAAGTAGAGAGTTGCGCCGACAGCGAAAACGTCGCTCCGCTCATCGATCTCCCATCCGAGGGCTTGTTCCCGCGACATATATGCCGGAGTGCCGACGATCGCACCGGACTGGGTAACCAAAGCATCCGATTCGTCTTGAACCAGCCCAAAATCCATCAGGACGACGTGCGACTTCCTGGCGACCTTCGATGCCAAGGTCACCATGACATTGCTCGGCTTAACATCTCGATGGACAAGACCACGACGATGGACGGCATGCAGGGCATCAAGCACCGGGATCATTAGGCGCGCAGCCGTAGTCCACGAAAAAAGTCGATCCGGTGACCGGGCAACCTCCGATTCGCGAAGCTCGGACAGCGTCTTCCCCTCGACGTATTCCATGACTATGTAGTGAAGCTCACCTTCTTGTCCTACGTCGTGAATCTTGATTACGTTGGGGTGCTTGATGGATGCGGCGGTTCGCGCTTCCCGCCAGAAACGCTGAATCATGGCGTCTGTGACGTCTTCGCGTGGCAAAAACTTAACGGCACGCAGGTCATCCAGTCTGACATGTACCGCTTGGTAGACAACGCCCATTCCGCCCTGCCCCAACTTCTGAATGATCCGGCAGTCACCGACAACTTCCCCGGGATGCACCAATTCCGGCAACACGCTGCCTACCTGTATTCCACGCAGGCCGCGGTCATGCAAGTCATGGGGCGCGGGCTGGGCGTGGACTCCTTCTTCCACCCGTCTTAGAGCCTGATGGTTGCGAAAGAATGTACCGAGCGCCGAACGCAACTCGGGATGACGACTCAGCCATTCTAAAGGGTCGGGGTGTTCACCAGCCTCTTCCTTTTCCAGAAATTCCACGACAACTCTGTCGATCCGTTCTTCACGCGACAGGTTGGCTTTGAGGTTGTTGCCTAGCATGACATCAACCTCCTGACACATCGTTTATGTGCTTGCGAAGGTTGCTGACTCCACGACGAATAAGGCCAGCCACCTGGTCACGAGTCAGGCCCATCCGATCAGCAACTTCCGAGAACGGACAATCGTGCAGGTAGTGCAATTCCACCGCCACTCGTTGGTTCTCCGACAACCTTTGCAGTGCCATAGAGACGCGCAGCAGTTCCTCGTTTCGCATCGCCTGCTCGCTAGGAGACGAGCCGGGGCATGCCAAGCACCGTTGTAGCCGAGCAGAGGACTGTTCGAGCACTACGTCAAGGGACCGTTCTCGGGTGACATCCCGTTTCGCTCGTCCGAACTTACGATAGAGGTCCAACAACCGGCGCGCTAATATCTTGCGCAGCCAGGCGAGAAACTCGCCTTCTGTGTGCCCCTGAAACTGGTGTTTTGTCCGATGGGCCTGGAGCAAGGTCTCCTGAACAACATCCGACTCATCAAACTTCCCGGACAACATGGTATGAGAACCTTGTCGCGCTAGAACACACAAGTAATCGCGATACCGTTCCGGCTCCCAGCGAACTGACCTTTCGGAAGATTGCACGGCACGCCCTTCTTATCTAAAAGACGCTTTTTTCTCCCGATGCGGCGCGTCAAGACGACTGTATTCCGTTGATCGCGAACGGGCGATGCTAAGTTGTGGCATCCTTGAGCTTACGACACGTCTCCAAGCGGGAGCCTCCACACAAAGCGTATGATAATACTGCTCAATCCCCTCGTCAATGTACTGTCGCCATTTTTACGGGGAGCCTCCACACAAATCGCATGATAATACTGCTCCCTCGGGTAAGCAATCATCGCCCCGGAGAGCAGGCAATATGAGGCCCCCCGCACCGGCCTACACGTAAAGTAACAACGCTGTGATGCTGCGTTTGGGTTCTTCCGTTTTGGGTGCAAAAGCGTGAAAACAAGACCTTCCAGGTAAACATTCGTCTAACCCGTCATTTAAGAACTGTTGTTGAGGGGCACGGATTGTACAACCGTGCTGAGTTCCAGGCGACGCTCGTCGGTAAGATTCCAATGCAATAACCGGTCAGGGTCGTTGCGGTAGCAGCAAAGGCAGCGTGGTCCCGAAAACCCTGAAAACCCGTGAACGGCTACACCCCGTCAATGTTGTCCCAAGGACGGATGTCGCCGGGTTTTTCCGCCACACAGCCCCCTTTCACCGACTTCCACGCTGGGAACATCCCGATTCTGACCGCTCCGAAATCGTGTCATCTGGCACCCCAAACCGGTTCTCTGGCCTTCCCGAGAAATCGTGGACGCCCGGAAATGGGTGTATTGCGATAGCCCAGAACTGACACCGATAACCACTCGCCGTGCAAGCACGGCGGCTAAACGAAAAGACCGCCTTCCCCCTACCCGCCCCTTCGGGTGCAGCCTGCACTTTGCGATTGGGGTTGTTGCAAGCCGAGAAAGCACGACCTGCACAAAATGGGTATCCCAGGAAAAATGGGAGCGGAGTTTTCGGCAAACATGCTTTCGCTAGCTATGCCTGCTGCTCCTCGTAGTTTGTATCCTAGCCCTCGCTGCATACCTAAGTGCTCTCAACTACGACTATCGGAGCGTGAAATCCCACGATAATTTGTACCGCCATGAGGCTCCCGCGCAAACCGCAGGCTGCACCCCGCCCCTTCTCGACTGCTATTGTCCGGCGGCGGCGATTGCAGTAAAGTGTGTCGCCTCCAATCCACGGACGGCACGTTGGGGGGGATGCTGAAACAGGCCATACTACGGAAAGGATTCCGAACCATGCATGCGACTCTCGCAGAACTTGCCGCACTGGTCGATGGAACGTTGCTGGGCGACGGCGAGTTGGTAATCTCCGGCGCCGCCTCGCTCGGCGAGGCCAAGATGGGTGAGATTACGCTAGTCGACGGCGATCCGAAGAACCACAATCTGGCCGGCTGCCTGGCGTCGGCGGTAATCGTGCCAAGGTCGATCGAGTCGGAGTTGCTGCCCGGTATTCAGGTAGACGACGTGCATCGTGCGCTGGCGGCGATTATTCTGCACTTCCATCCGAAGCGAGAGCGCCGGCGTATCGGCATCAGCCCGGCGGCGGTCGTCAGCCACACTGCCAGGCTGGCAGCCGACGTGGATGTCCATCCGCTGGCCACCATCGGCGACGATGTGGCCGTCGGTGCCGGCTCGACGATCCACTCGGGCGTGCGCATTATGGCCGGCTCGCAGATCGGACGGAACGTAACCATCTTTCCAAACGCGGTGTTGTACGAAGACACGATGGTCGGGCCGCGATGCGTTATCCACGCCGGGGTGGTGCTCGGGGCATACGGATTCGGATACGGAATGGTCGACGGCCGGCACGAGCTTTCGGCACAGCTCGGCCACGTCGAGTTGGGTGCGGACGTCGAGATCGGCGCCGGCACCACGATCGATCGCGGCACTTACGGACCGACCATAATCGGCGAAGGAACCAAAATCGACGACCTTGTAATGGTCGCACACAACTGCCGAATCGGACGACACAATATGCTCTGCTCGCAGGTGGGAATCGCCGGCAGTACGACCACCGGCGACTACGTGGTAATGGCCGGCCAGGTGGGAGTGCGAGACCACGTACGCATCGGCGATCGGGCCGTGCTGGGTGCCATGTCCGGCATTACAAACGACGTGCCGGACGACAGCCGAATGATCGGCATACCAGCCACACCGGAACGCGAACAAAAAATCAAACAGGCCGCGCTGAGCAAACTGCCAGAGATGAGACGCCAAATGAAAAAACTTCAGCGCACAGTCGACGCACTGGTCGAAGACACGCAGACGCAACCGACCCGCCGCGTGGCGTAACATAAAGCCGCTTTGCGGTGGTCGCTTGCGGCTTAGAACGTGTTTTGAAAAGGGTGCCACTGCTGGCTTGTCCAGCAGTGCCCCCAAGAAACACTGCTGGACAAGCCAGCAGTGGCACCCTTTGGAGGCCGATAAACCATTTCAAAACACGTTCTCTTAGCGATGATCAAAACCACCGTGCATGACCCAATACAAAAAACAACCCGAGTCGATCCTCCCCATGCCCACCGGACGCGACGCGTAGGGCTGATGGCCGGTTGGGGCGACTATCCGCTGGTCGTCGCCCGTGCGATGCGACGCCAGGGCCTCTACACCTGCTGCTTGGGAGTGGTCGGCCATGCCGACCCGCGGTTGGCCGAGGTGTGCGACGATTTCCGCTGGATCGGGCTGGCCCGGTGCGGCCGGGCAATCCGCTACTTCAAGCAACATGGCATTACCGAAGTAACTATGGCCGGCAAAATATTCAAGGTGCGACTGTTCAAACGCGGCGGTTGGCTGCGACACCTGCCCGACCTGAGAACCGTTCGCATGTTCATCCCGCATTTCTGGACGCGACGGAAGGACTGCAAGGACGACACGCTGTTGAACGCAGTCGTAGACGAGTTCGCCTCAGAGGGAATACACTTCGGCCCGGCAACCGATTACGCACCAGAGTTGCTCATCGGGCACGGTCAACTCACGCGACGCAAACCGTCGGAAAACCAACTAAAGGACATCGAGTTCGGCTGGCAAATCGCCAAGGAACTTGGCCGGCTAGACGTCGGGCAAAGCGTGGCGGTGAAGAATCAGGCCGTGCTGGCGATGGAGGCCATCGAGGGCACCGACCAGTGCATCCGGCGAGCCGGCACACTGTGCCCATCCGGTGGGTTCACAGTGGTGAAAACCGCAAAGCCGCAGCAAGACATGCGGTTCGACGTGCCGACGGTCGGCATGAAAACGCTCAAAACCATGGTCGAGGCCGGCGCCCGAGTGCTGGCCGTCGAGGCCGACCGGACCATCGTGCTCGACCGGCAGGAACTGATCGACTTTGCAGACAGCAAGGGGTTGATTATCGTTGCGATGGGAAGGGGCCAGGGGTCAGAGGCCAGTGGCCAGCTTTACGCGGCGAACAAGTTCGCCGGCTAAACGAAACCACTACCCACTGCCCACTGCCCACTGCCCACTACCCACTGCTCACTACTCCCCGTGATACCGGCGGATTATCTGCCACGCCTCTTCCGCCGTCTCGGAGAAGCGGAACAGGTCGAGGTCTTCGTCGTCGATCGTGCCCTCGTCGGCCAGATGCTGGAAGTTGATCACACGCTGCCAATACTCGCGGCCGAACATTATAATCGGAATGTGCTGCATCCGGCCGGTCTGGCGTAGCGTCAGTGCGTCGAACAACTCATCGAGCGTGCCGTACCCGCCGGGAAACACAACCAACGCCTTCGCACGCAGTATGAAGTGAAACTTCCGCATTGCAAAGTAGTGGAACTGGAAACACAGCTCCGGGGTGATGTACGGGTTGGGTTGCTGCTCGCGAGGCAGCCGGATGTTCAGCCCGATCGACTTGCCGCCGCACTCGTACGCCCCGCGATTGGCCGCCTCCATAATCCCCGGCCCGCCGCCGGTAACTACAACGTAATCGCGATGCCCGTTTTTTTGAGAAGCCGACGAGACCAGCCCGGCAAATTCCCGGGCAAGGTTGTAGTAACGCGAGTTTTCCGCGATCCGCTCCGCCTTGGCAGCCGCACGGCGCCGACGCACGTCGTCCGGCGTCTCGGCCAATCGCTCTCGTGCGCGTTGTAGTTTCTTTTCCGCCACGGCCGGCTCAGGAATCCGCGTGCCGCCGAATACCACGACCGTCGAACGGACGTTTTGCTCCTGGAAGGCCAACTCCGGCTTGAGCAGTTCCAACTCCATCCGCGTCGGTCGCAGCGGCGGACTGGCCAGGAAGTCGAGATCCTTATAGGCCACGCGGTAGCTGGGCGAACTGAGTATCTTCTTCAGGTTTTCTTTTTCAATTCCCATTTTTCCCCTTTCCCTCTTAATACGCGTTCTCGTTTGAAATAGCGCGTTGATGTTATCAAAATCAGCGTGATTTCCCGAAGGGTAAGCACGCGGCGACGCGCTGTTTCATTCTGCGATTGGTATTAGAAGTTTTGAAATGGCTTATCGGCCTCCAATGGGTGCCACTGCTGGCTTGTCCAGCAGTGTTTCTTGGGAAGATCTATTTCGCACTGTTGGACAAGCCAGCAGTGGCACCCATTTCAAAACACGTTCTTACACATTCCTACCCGCTATTCCACCCTTGCACAAGTGGCGCCCAGGCGATAATCCACAACAGCGTGGCCGAGGCGAGCCATGCGGTCGGCGGAATACGCTTGACAGGCGGCCATCGTCGGCCCAACAACATCGCGAAAAGCTGCACCGTTGCGCTTACAAGGCTCAGCACAAGCACCGCCTGCCAGCCGAGAAACAGTCCCGTGCAACCCGCGACGAAAATCATCCCGGTTTGCTTCTTGTTTTTCCACACACGCCATGCCGCCAGACCCAAAACCACACCGACGGCCGCACCCACCAACCCGTCGACAAGCCCGGCCGCCGGACCCTGCAAACAGCCGCCGAACGCCGCCACCGGGTGCAAATGAGGCCAGGCGATCGGCGCCGCCAGCCCGACCGCCCATGCCGGAACGAACAGACGCAACGGCAACGGCTTGCCGTCGAACTCGATCAGCACCGCACACAGCAACGTACACAGCAGCAGCAGGTGATACGCATATATCCCGTAAAGCTGCACACTGCTCAGGCCCGTAACAAAAACACCCTCAATAAGCTCGACCGGCCGGCCGGGCAAATTCAGCCCGCCCGAGGTGTACTCCACCGCACCGAGCAAGCCGAACACGGCGGCCGTGGTCGCCTCGACCGCCGGATACCGCATCGAGACGGCGGCCTTGCAACTGTGACAGCGACCGCGCAGCAGTATCCAGCCGAACACCGGCACATTATCGCGCCAGCGGATCGGCTTCTTACA
>Ga0255384_10161_pt1 | contig 11124 bp, 3 predicted proteins | sample ANMaggSeSYBR01F7_FD_182106 | JGI IMG/M metagenome (GOLD analysis project Ga0255384, IMG submission 182106) | Sediment cell enrichment communities from methane seep in Santa Monica Basin, California, United Staets - ANME aggregate JGI... | ecosystem: Environmental > Aquatic > Marine > Cold seeps >... | reverse complement strand
AAGATTTTAAGGATGCTAGTATAAAATGGAAATCTAAAGTGGAACCCGAAGATTTGATCTTAAAAGCTGATAAGAATCTTATTGAACAGGTTGTTATTAATTTGATTAAAAACTCGATAGAAGCAATTGATACTCAGATAAAAAGAGAGATAAGTCTTGAGGCCTTCAAAGAAAGTAACAACTTTATTATTAAAGTTATAGATACAGGAATAGGGATAAGCCTTGAAGAATCAGATAAAGTTTTCATTCCATTTTATACAAGTAAAGAAGAAGGATCAGGAATAGGTCTAAGCCTATCGCGGCAAATAATGCAATTGCATAATGGTTCAATTACATTTGAATCAGAAGCAGGAACCAAAACCGAATTTATTTTGAAATTTTAGATTGTAAAAACTATTCAGCACTCAAAAGGGTGGTAGTGAAATGTTCCGTTTACTGGTAGTGTTTAAGTCCGTGTTTAAAATTCATAGTGCTGACAAAAAAGTGATACTTTAAGTGACACATTGAATACATGATGAATAAAGGCTTACAGAACAAATACTTGCTGACAAAATGCTCAAATACACCAAAAGTGCTGACAAATCTATGACTGATTATCAGCCACTTAAGCCTTTTGGAAAGTCCTGCCCCCGCTACTACAGAGGACTCCTCATCAGATTTGATGGGGAGTCCTTTTTTTATGTCCTTTTTATCATTTGAAAATGAACGCTTTATACTGAACAGAGTGTTTACTTTCAAAGTTCGATATTGTCGTTTTTCAGTATCTATGACCAAACCCTCCGGAAACACCAGTTTTTGTATCCTCTGCTTATGGCCCTAAACAAGCACATTTCTGACCCTTCTTTTTCACTGGTGTTATACACTACAGAAGGGGTGAAAGTCTACATATGGGCTTAATAAAAGCCTTATGTGCTGTGTGTCAATTGTTTATAATGCTTATCTTGAGCTATTTGCCTCTTTGTCGTCAGCATCGTCCAGAACTAGGTTAGCATAAAGTCAAGAGACAGTTTACTCATACAAACCTTAAAATAGGATATAAGAATACAAAGGTGTATATATAACAGCGAGGCATTATAGCCAATTGTAGAAAGGCATCCTGACAAATATGAGGTTAAAAAGGAAAATATCGGATATGATGGGTTTCTACCTTTCCAGTATCACTTTCTTAGATCTAATTTCATCTCCTGCTATCATCCGGCAGATATAAAAACCATTCGTAATGCTTTTGTTGAATTGATCATTTCCATTCCAGCAAACCGTATGTCTTCCTGCAGTTTGTATTTCGTTAACCAGCGATAGGACTATTTGCCCTTTCAGATCATAGATTTCCATTACCACATGAACAGGTGCCTGCAACTGATAAGTGATGATCGTTTGCTGGCTGAAAGGATTGGGGTAAATGGCTAAATTTGGAAAACCTTCAACCTTCATTTCGGTTATGTCAAGCAATTCATCGCTTGTGGTCACTTTCATGGAATATTCACCAGTTGCGGCTTTTCTGATATAGGCATTCCCGGATGCTGTGAATTTTCGATTGCTTACCTGATCAATCGCACTGACCACAATCCGATAGGTGTTTTTACCCGGCAGAGGAGCCTGACCCATAAAACTCGAATCAGGAAGCTGAACCGAGATCAATGCATTGGTTCCCATGCCAGGATAATTATCGCATGCAGCGATCAGAAATTCCTCGGGGTCATAAAGTTCAACCAATACATCAATTTCAGAAGAATATACAGCAATGTTTATAATCTGGTTGGGAGCTGCCTGGAACAAATAAGAATCCCTTTGCCTTTTCTCAGTAGTTGTGACAGTGCGTTGAGCAGTGATATCGGTAAGTTTTGATTCACTGATTATTATTTCTGTTTGATCATAGGAACCTGCACTTTCATAACGGGTATAAAAAGATCCGAAAGATTCTTCATTGGGTGTTTTATCATGACCTCGTCCCAGGTACCGGTAGAATCCTTCCTGGTTCAGTTCCATGTTAATAATCGCTGCATCACTGCAGTTTTCCGAAAGATCGTCACCGAAACCACTTTCATTCGTTGCATTCAAGGCTCCGTCGGGGCCGATCAATTCAATAAGCGGATCCAGCAACGTCTGGGGTGCTTTTGACCTCCGGGCGGTAAGGGTTACATAGCTCACTTTTGAAATTGGGCCAATATCAGTTCGTATCTCATCGCAAAAGAAATTGAGTGCCCTAACAGCATCAATGGCAGCCGAGGGTTCTCCCATGATCCGGATAAAACGTATGGATTGCAGCCCGGTGCCGGTAAGATCAAATTCCTGGTCCCCGGAGAATACTTCGCCTATGGGGATAAATGTATTCTTAAATACTGTGTTGCTTACAGCCACACGATAGTTTCCTTCGGGTGAATAAACCAGGAAATCATTCCCATCCCCATTCACAACTTCCTGCCCGGAACCCATATCCACGATGATGGTTTGCGTAGTTGTCCACCCGTTCACTGACGGGATTGATACCGGCAGCAATACACAAATGCCGTCTGCTGGGTCCAATACAGCTGCCTGCCTTAAATCAACAGGTATAATAACAGATGCCGGAATGGGCACCTGTTTATAATCAATAACAAATCCTCCCGCGTTGAAAGGGAACCAATTACTAAAGGGTGCCGTGGGTGTTGTGAGATCGGGCATCGGGTTTGGATCAATCGCCCTGACTGGGCCTCTTCCTGGTTCAAATCCCATTTTATTGAATGGCGTCAACACCGCGATGGCATGTTTAGAAACCTGAAAAATATTGGTGAACTTGAACAGGGAAGTCTGGGATACCCCTTCCTCTGCATTGATCAGAACATTGTCCGGTTTGCCCCTTAATAACTGGGGACGCGGAGCAGGTGCATTGATCAGGATATCCTGGCGGGTTGCCCTCATGGTATCGGGGATACCGCCAGCAGGCGGAGAAGGAATGGGATACAGTAATGGCCGTGGCCAGCCTACATTGCCAGCAAGATGGATTTGAAAAGGCGCAGGAAAAGGTCCTGACCCGGGTTCTGGCCACACTTTCACAAGATAATAGCCGTCCTTGGTCACATCGAACTGAACACCCCGGTTTCCTTCACCCATATTGTGTACGGTAAAGGTCGCGATTCCCATGTTATCCGGATCAAATACAGCCATATCAAGGATCAGGGGCGGTTCGAAACTCACCATGGTATTGGTGATCCTCAGTCCGACACGGCCGTCAGTACTGCGTCCCTCGAACTGGAATAAAACCGTATCATGGTCATTCTTGATTAAAAACTGCGGCAAAACCTGCTGGGTATTTGGAGATTGCAACGGCCAGAATATAGGAAGTCCAGAGATGACTACCTCATCGTAGATTAGGTTGATGGTATCTTCCTGTGTCAAGAAAACCATGATATACGGTGAGAAAAATCCAGGCATCGTACTTATCAGAGCATTCTCAATAGGAAAATCTTGTGAGCCAGTACCACCAAGCAGATATACCTTCTCATTTGGATCGATTACTATATCACTATTCCATTCTTTTTTGGTTCCGCCGATATACGTAGAGAAAAGTAAGGAAGCTTCTCCACTTTTCAATGGATCTATCTCGGCAAGAAAAACGTCGGTTTCACCTTTCCAGGTTGATTGAACAGCATTTTTAACGGGGAAATCATCGGAATTTGTATTCCCGCTTATTAAGATACATCCGTTCTTTTTGATTCTGATCTGCATAATCTGTTCATCCTGGGAACCACCGAAGTAAGTAGCATAGCGAATTTCGGAGGCATCTTGATTCAGTTTGATAATAAAACCTTCCTGATTATCATTGCAGATTGGCTGGTATGCGTTTGACGCAGCAGGAAGCATTTCACCAGTGGTATTTCCGGCAAAACAGATGTTTTCCTGGTCATCCATTTGAAAGTCATTGGTAAAGAAAAATACACCTTCATCAGGGGTGAATGTACAGCGAATGGTGTCAAGAATGGTTGTTCCATCTTCATTTAGCTTATATATGCTATACATTTGCCTTGACTGTCTCAGTACAAAGGCATTTCCGGTTTCGTTTACAGCTAATAATTTGTCAATCGATGATAAAAAATCTTCAAATTCATACAAGGAAGAATATTGAAGTTCACCAGTAGCATCGATTTTTGTTACAAAAAACTTATTCTTGCAGTCGTTTTCAATCTGATTGGGGTATTGAGGAAAATCATATATACATATCTGTTCATCTGCGACATAATAAGGTTCAGTGAGTCCTGACAAATAAATATTCCCCTTATCATCAAATACGGCATCGTCCAAATTCTCCCGCACGCTTCCTCCAAGATAAGTTGAATAGATCAGGGAAGAACCCTCAGGATCAAGTTTTAGTACAAAAACATCAAAGTCATAATAGGAACTGACATCATCTTTTGTCTCCCCTTTCTTAGCACCTCCCCGATCGGGTTGAAAGGCATTGTTTATCGGGAAATCAACCGAGGCTGTCGTTCCGGCAACACCGATGTTTTTATTTTCGTCTAGTCCGATATGATATCCGAAATCCTCGCTTGATCCGCCAATAATGGTAGTAAAAATCAATTCCGATGTGATTGTATTTATCTTACTGACAAATATATCCCATTCACCGGGCAGGGATTGTATCCCGTCATTTGAAGGAAAATCTATGGATGAAGTATATCCTGTTACATATACATTGCCTTCATCATCAGCATCCATACCATATTCAAAATCTTCTCCGCTTCCTCCAAAGTATGTGGAGTATATGATCTCCGGATCAATGATTAAAGGTTCGGATTCATCATATGGATCAAACTGGAATGAGACATGCATGTTATCATCAATCTTATATTCTGAAGCAATATATTTCTTTTTACCCTCAAATTCCTGGTAGGTTTCCGGGGCTTTAATTGTAATATCACCAAGTCTGGTGTGCAAGAGCAGATTCCCCGATTCATCTTCCTGAATCCGTTCCGCCCCTATAATGGTAAAGCCGATCTGCCCGGGGTCTATTCCGGGTGCTACAATAAAATCGTATTCCAGGTTGCTTTTCCGATTATGATACACCAGATCAATACCGTCATATAGATTACTGTATTTCACCATTTCATAATGCGGCACATCTCTATGCCATTTATCCGGCTCATTACCGACCAGGTAATTACTTCTGCCCCTGAGTTTATGCACACCTTCAATGACAGGGTCAGGATTTGATCCCATCAACAGGATGCTGAGCTCTGTAGATACTGTAATCCGGGTCTGTGTATTTTCTTCAGGATCTGGTTGTTCCGGGTTTTTCTTTATAACGGATAGACTGAGTATTGCCCGATCAGGTGTCAGAAAAAGGGTATAATTGTATCCTCTTGAAAGAAAACGGATCGGATCATCTGCCTGATCTATATTGGTCTCAAAATAACTCAGAGCCTGTGAAATAGAAGCAGATTTTCGATCTGGCAGCAGCCGTAAGTCCTGCACATCCTGTTTCATATCCAAATGCCGGGAACATATTGCATCCGGTTTGGGAGGTACTGGTTGGGAGTCGATGGTATTTAGGATAATAAATTGATCACTAAACAGGAACAGAAGAACTAAAATAACGACAAAGCCTGCCATTGCCTGGATGAATCTGTTATATATTCTTTCCATAAACTTATTGATTTTAAAAGTTTTGAGAATACTGTGGATGAAAATGAAAAAAAGACTTAGTAAGTTATGAAATTGATGCTCCGGAGTCAATTATTTGAAGATTAAAATGATTCAAAAGAAATGAACCGTTCAATCTTAAAAATATTATTTCATCACAGCATTCGTGGAAAAAACGAACAAAGTGGTTGGTTTTTCCACCCTTAGAAGCAACTTGTGCTCATTACTCCCTTTGATAGGTTTGCTGTTCAATTCGATGTTGTAACTTGCCATAATGATAAGATTTGTTAAATATTCCGACCGCAACCTGACCACTTTGGGCTGATTCTGGCTGACCAGGTAAATTTCCTGATATTCTGAGGCTTACCTAAGTTGTCCCATCCCGGCTCAGGATGATCAATGCTTCCGGTTTTTCCAATTACTACTAAATTAATTGTCCGATAGTTCTTTTAATCGCTTTCAATATAAAGTCTATCTAATATTCCATAATACTCATATAATCTACAACATATGCTATTTCCTTCACCAAATCGAAGTTCGATATTTCACCTATCCCCGCTACTAAAGAAAGCCTTGCGTGAAAACGCAGGGCTTTTTTCATTCATGGTCTCAAGCTTGCTTGCAAGGCCATGGAGGGAAAAAGGTCTGAGTGAGCGAAGCGAACCAAGGCTTTGTTTAGTATTGCATCCCTATATGGACTCGCGAGGAAGCGGTAGCGGACGAGCAACACTACCCCCCTAGCGGAAATAAACATTCGATCTTAGTATGGCTGAAATACTAAGTCTGTTTGTATATATAAATATCGTAAGGCGGAAAAATGTAAAATATATTACTTCGGGAAGGAATTTGTCTTATACTGAACAAAGAAAGGACCCCAAGTAAACCTGGAGTCCTTTATGTTTTTAAGTATTGCCAATTATAATGCTCAAATGTCTAGAATAAATCCATAGTTGACATTTTTATCGAGCAATAAGAGTACAAAAGTAGCTCTTTATATGATAAATAGCAAATAACGGGGCAATTTTCATATGCGATTCTCACCAACTGATTGAGCCATTCTTAGTGAAATGGACCTCTGAGTGATGCTTTGGACAGTTTCATTCATATTGGCTAAAGTAAACAACTTTTGATATTGGAAAAATCCTAATTCAACAATCAGTTTTCCTAAAAACTCATCAGCAAAGGAAGAAGAAATCATACCAATGTTTTCAAAATCAATTATAATTGGCTTCCCACTTTTCTTAACTATGTTCTTTACTTCCGTTCTTAATAGTTCACCTGATTCTCTGGTACCAACACCTAGTTCCGATTCAGATACTTTGTAAACAATTCTGTCAAAGTCATCTTCCATCTCTTCTATATACAGGTCAATCAATTCATGTCCCCCAAGTGCATCTCTAATTGAAATATCCTGGCTTAAATCTAAATAGAAACTTACAGCAGTAGCTTGTTGAGCCCTGTTTAAAATAATAATACCCCCATATGAATTCGCTTTATTGTTTGAAAGGCTTAGACCACCTCTTCCAGAAATGATGCTCATCTTACCAGAATTCAGATTGACCATATTGTACAGCCCCCACATACCGTTACCTTGCCCGATAGATTTGTCTCTTGTTACACCTTCCTTAACTGCAAGACTAATTGCGTCAGCTGCTGTTCTTGGATTATATTCTTTCGACTCCTTCAAAGATTGATAAATACCTTTTCCATAATCGAAAACGCAGATATTGATACACCTGGTTTGTTTATGAACTACTGCTGAAACAAAACCGACACCAACCTCAGAATGCTGAATCACATTGTCCATCACTTCATTTAGGCCCCAGGAAACCGCATCAAAAATCCCTGGTTCACATTCTATAGCTCTTCTTAGATTGGATAGAATCCCTTCAACCAATAGGTAAACACCAGAAGAATCCTGAAACTTCCATATATGATCTAAGCATTTTGTGTTCTTGACAATGGTTTCCTTACTTGCTAATACTGGTTTCTGAAAATTAAAATGCCCGAGGTATTTTGGCACATTGATGTATTCGAATTCTACACCTCCAGTAGAGGTAAAATAATCTATATAACCTGCAAGTGCAGTAGTGGGATAAGGGTAGATGGTATCAACCTCTTCAAAATCAAGAATAATATGTTTGTGATTAAACTTATGGACCAACCGATTTAAAGAAATAATAAATTCAGGAACAAGCCTTTGACTGGTAAGATTTCCAATCCTAAGAGTATTCTCTTTCATCCAACAGTTATGATGTGAAAAATGCTTGTGTGATTTCATTATTTGATATTCTTAGATAGGATAAAAATACCCATACTATTTCAGAATCTTTAAGAAAAACAGGATTTCATTATTATAGGTAGATTTAATAGTTATTGTTATATTTCAGATAATCAACAACTTCCCCTAAATCTCTTACCAAAACGAAGTTAGATATTTCACCTGTCCCCGCTACTAAAGAAACCCCTTAACACGTTGTTGTTGAGGGATTTTTACTTTCATGGGTTACAAAAGAGTTACAAAAAGAGGTTGAAAAACGTCAATTATCTCCTTCTTCCTTCATCGATGATCTTATGAGTTTATAGATTCTTACAAAAACATAACCCAATGCGACCATAAATGCTGGGCAAAAGATGATGAACGCCTTCACTAAAGGAAGCCTTGCGTGAAAACGCAGAGCTTTTTTGTTGGCATTGAGCCAAGCTTTCCTGGATGAGATGCAAGCGAAATAGCTTTCTCAATAGTTTAGCACCCCTCTTCAAGGTCCGTGTGAATGCCGAATGTGGATGAACACTTTGATAGACTACTGCCTATACCCTAAAAAGTGATTGGAGTTAGATACACAATCTTAGTCTCAAGTGGTGCGTTTTCCTGAACCCATTCATTTAGCTTCGCACCAGTTGCACCATCATATTCAACAGTTACATTATTTAAGTCTGAAAATCGGATCCCGGATACAAAGAAATTGGAATTGGTACCTATATTAAAACTTTCAATATCCATTTCAAACATATCAAATAGCTTATTAATTGAAGGAACCTCTATATCGAGTCGATAGACTGAGTTATTGTACAACGAGTAGTGGTATCTTTGTCCATCAACCATCTCCATGTTCCCAAGTACCTCCCAATCAACAACCTTTCCCCTGTAATCAAATATTTCAATACTGTCTGTTACGGAATTGTATGTCCATGCGATTTGGTCCGTGATATTGAAGAACCATCTCTCATCCCTGTATTTCAATATTTTGTTACAATAATCTCCAATTGAAGAGCCGAAATACTGACCTATTTCATCTCCTGTCGTAAACTCGGTTTGAATGGTAATGGGAATAAATACCATAGAATCGTTTTCCAGTGATAAAGAAAATAAAGAATAAATACCAGAGGTATTAAAAATCTCTCCGCTTGAATACCTTACATCTCCCTGAACCCCCCTGATCCATACATGAGGTGATTGCTCATAATCCCAGATAGATCCTATATCAGGATCAAAGCCTATATTGGATTTGGTGATCAAGCCCTGACCCGGTTTGTAGCAAAAAGCTTTGGGAAATTGATTGTAGTTAAAAAAGAAGATGTTTCCTTCTACCACAGTCCAGGAGGGTTCGATCGCATATGGAAGCTGAATCGTTTCGAAAGTCAGATCATTTAGATCTACTTTTGCAATGCACTGGGAGCTGCATTGAAAATAGAGAACATCATCTCTGATAATAAAGATCTCAGATTTATCTACTCTTCCCTCATTTACAGTCGCCTCAATATTGTAGATATTTCCGGTACTTGTGTGTAACAGGAGTATCTGGAATTTTTTGGTTTTCGTTATATGCGAAGTGTCAATATGTGTCTGAATGGTATCCCTGTGTCTGTATCGCACTTGTACCCACAGTGTGTCCCTGTAGGAAAGGGTATCGGTAGATAACCATATGGAATCCCCCCGGTTAGAATAGGGTTTAAAAGAAGACGTTTTCAGGGAAATGGTATCTGTCATGAAAATGGTATCCACTTTCACCTGGTATGAATAGTCAATCTTTTTTTCATAGGTATCAAGTGCGAAAAAATCATCCCCATAGTAGAGCATCCATGTGTTGTCAATTTGTTTAATGTTTCTGATACCTCTGAAACTGATCTGATTTCCTTCTACTCCAGATAACTCTTGAAGGCTGTCATCCAACAGTTCAAACAATCCATATACCTGCGATGGATCCTCTTCAAATTGAGTGGACTTCTTGTTAAACACTACTGAATCCTTCTTAATCAGTGCAAGGTGGGTGGGGTTATGCAGCTCCACTCCCTGAAATGGGTTCTCATAGTTAAAGTGCACACTATCTTGAGATGTTTCTGTTGATGACACTGTTCCATTAAAGAAATTCGGGTGAAAATCAAAACTGATGATGCCGTCAGTAACAGGGATGATCTTTATTTCCGTATTAAGATGACACAGGTATGCTGTTAAAGACAATGTCTCACCTGCATTGTATGGCATTTCCACCACTTCACTAGCTATGACTGATGATTTCAAGGTTGTAATAGATGGAGCATCTTCTTTTCCCAGACCTTTAAAAATGATCTCCGGACTGTTCCCTGGGGGATAATTTGAAAGGATTACTTCACTGTAAGTGGTAGTTTCAGTAATTATTTGAATCACAAACGCTCCTACCGGCAGTCCTCTTACTTCAACAATGGTTTTGCCCGTAGATTGATATATACTGTTTTGTACAACTATTTTTCCTGACATATCTAATAGAGAAAGTTGTACAAGTCCCTGCTTTTCGTTCTGGAAAACAATCGTTGCTCTATCAGAGAATGGATTGGGGTAAACTTCAACATTATCAGTTGTGGTGTTTAAATCTGTAATCCCTGTTGTAGAAGCTATTAGGTGAAGCACATCATTACCCAAAATGGTAATCATATTACCTTGTTCAATATTGCTAACCACCACACTGTCTACTACGGTTTCATTGTCACCTGAAATCGCAAAACTAATTTGATAGTCCTGTGCAAAAATTATCGTTGATATTATCGCCATCGTTGAAAAAAACCATACTCTCTTCATAACTGTTAGGCGTTGAATTTATGAATGTTGAAAATTACCAAGAAGCGATTACTATGACAAGACAAGATATGAACAACTGTTAGTGAGGTTTGTCCATACTTTTACGATTGCAGAGTTTCAATCACTTTCGCAATATCCATCCATAATTCCAAGTTAGATATTTCACCAATCCCCGCTACTACCGAAAAGCCTGGTGCGCTGAAAGCGTACCGGGTTTTTTCGTTTAGCGGCTGCAAACTTATTTACAAAGCCGACAACGGAAAAAGGTCTGGGTGAGTGAATCGAACCAAGGCTTTGTTTAGTAAAGCACATCCCCTTGGACTCGCGACGCTGCAAATGCTGCCCGTTGAAAGTTTGCTTTCATAAGTCCACCAAGCTCATTACTACGGACAATCGCCCGACTGCAGAAGTACTTTTTCCTCATGCCATAGCACCGTATTGGCATTATAGCC